>Ga0272443_10001161_pt1 | contig 40876 bp, 40 predicted proteins | sample SSMAcet12_FD_193581 | JGI IMG/M metagenome (GOLD analysis project Ga0272443, IMG submission 193581) | Marine sediment archaeal communities from Little Sippewissett salt marsh, Falmouth, MA, United States - SSM-Acet-12 | ecosystem: Environmental > Aquatic > Marine > Wetlands > Sediment ...
ACTATTCTGGCGAGAGCCAATTAGCATCATCTAATTGGTTCTAGACTATAATCTCGAACTCGTAAGAGTTAGAGATTTGGCCTATTCGTATCGGTAAACACTATTCTGGCGAAAACCAATTAGCATCATCTAATTGGTTCTAGACTATAAACTCGTTCAGTATTCGTCCCCCATGCCACCAGGACCCCTTCCGGGGCCACCTGACTTGGAGGCAATTACGTCGTCTATCCTCAATATCATCACTGCTGCTTCAGTCGCTGAATTTATGGCTTGAATTTTGACCCTCACAGGCTCAACTACGCCTACTTTCAGCATATCTATTGGCTTGCCTGTGTTGAAGTCCAGACCAGCGCTTTTAAAGCCATTCTCGTGTTCGCTGCGTAAAGCAACTAGAGAATCAATCTGATTGATACCTGCATTTTCTGCCAAGGTTTTGGGTATGGATTCAATGGCTTTTGCGAAGGCCTCAATGGCCAACTGTTCCCGGCCCCCCACCGTGGCTGCAAAGTCTCTTAACCGAAGGGCCATTTCGATCTCTGGCGCACCTCCGCCAGGGAGCAAAAGACCGTCCTCTATAGCTACTGCTAGAACTCGAAGCCCGTCCTCCATTGCACGATCCAGCTCTTGGACTACGTGCTCGCTTCCACCCCTCAAGATTATAGATACGGACTTGGGGTTGTCACACTCTTCCACGAAAGTCATGTGATCGCCAGAGATCGTCTTTTCCACGACAAGACCTGCTTTGCCCAGATCTTTGGAGCTAATATCGTGAATGCTAGTAACTATGCTGGCCCCTGTGGCACGAGCAAGATTCTCTATATCGCTTTTTTTAACTCGCCTCAGTGCATAAACGCCAGCTTTGACCAAGAAATGTTGGGCCAAGTCATCAATGCCTTTTTGACAGAATACCACATTAGCCCCTGCATCTAAGATATTGTTCACCATATCTTTTAGCATGACCTCTTCTTGATCCAAGAAGGACTGAAGCTGTTCAGGAGAGCTTATGGCGATCTTTGCATCAACTTCCGTCTTCTCGATTTCGATAGGCCCACTTAGCAGAGCAATCTTGGCATCCTTTACGCTCTTGGGCATATCGCTGCTGAGACGTTCCTTATCGATCACCATGCCGTAGATCAACTGAGAATCGATTACACTGCCACCAACTTTTTTCTCCACGGAGATGTTGTCAATGTTGACGTTTCCATCTTCGTCCACAACAGATTTGACGGCTTCGAATGCGAGATTTGCCAATGCACCCTTGGCCATGCTTGAACCTTTACCAGACATGGCAGTGATTACGATCCGTTTCAAAAGCTCATCGTCTTCAATAGATACCTCAATGGCCATCGTTTTTAGAATATCCATGGCCTTTTCTGCCGCGGCCCTGTACCCAGCAGCAATAACCGTGGGATGAATTTGTTGTTCGAGAAGAGATTCGGCTTTATCCAACAAAGCACCTGCTAGAACCACTGCGCTTGTAGTACCGTCACCCACTTCTTCGTCTTGAGTCTTGGCGACTTCTACCATCATCTTGGCAGCAGGGTGTTCGATGTCCATCTCTTTGAGGATGGTCACACCATCGTTGGTGATTACCACATCACCAATGGCATCAACCAGCATCTTATCCATGGCCTTGGGCCCCAAAGTGGTCCTAACCGCAGAGGCCACAGCTTTGGCCGCCATGATGTTAGACTTCTGTGCATTACGACCGGTAGTCCTCTGACTACCTTCTCGGAGTACTATTACCGGGACTCCTCCCAGTGTTGTCATTTTCTTACCCTCACTAACGTTTAATTAACTGTAAAAATTATGCAACAATAAGTAAGCATCCTAAAATTGATATACCTGTTGGTACGGCCTTAGGTCTAACTTCACACCCATCTTATATATATTTTGAAAACAGAATGGGTGAAAATTAACTGCCTAATTGGTCATTTTGTGGCCAAAAAAACGCATCTGCAACGAAGATTCCGATTAAAAGGGTAAAAAGGCCAAAACATGTTCTCAACTGGTTAGTCATTGTTTTTTTAATCTGTTCTTGGCCGGAGGGACGTAGCCTTTCAGCATCAAAGATAAGGTGACCACCGTGACCGAGCTTAGAGCCATGGCCAAACCTGCAAATTCGGGCCGGAAAGTTATTTTCAAAAACGGATAGAGCACGCCTGCGGCCACAGGAATTAAGGCGGCGTTGTAAGCAAAGGCCCAGAAAAGGTTCAGCTTCACCCGGGACATCACTTTCCTGCTAAGTTGAATCGCGGCCATTGCATCGATTAAGTCGCCTCTTATGAGCACTATTTCACCGCTCTCTATGGCCACATCCGTCCCGCTGCCAATGGCCATTCCCACATCGGCCTGGGCTAAGGCAGGTGCATCGTTGATACCATCACCCACAAAGGCCACAGATCTACCAGCATATTGAAGGTTCTTGACCTCCTGAGCTTTGTCTTGAGGCAAAACTTCAGCTAAGACTCGTTCAATTCCGATACTATCCGCTATCATCTGAGCACTTCTGGCGTTATCCCCGGTGATCATCACCACCTCAAAGCCCATCTCTTTATGAGTTGCGCAGTTGGACGTATCTGTGTTGGTCAAGCCCCAAAAAGTTATCATTAATTGGATCATATGTGGTTTATGGGCATCTATTTAACCATTTATAGTCGAAAAACAACTAGATGATACTAATTGGTTTTCGCCAGAATAGTGTTTGACGATACGAATAGGCCAAATCTCTAACTCTTGCGAGTTCGAGATTAATCCGAAAAGTATCGTTAAACACTATAATTGCAACTATCTGGGCGTAGATACCTCAACTGCGTAACGTCTACTCTTTTAACATATGGACAGCTTCATTGGAATTCTCTTTCAAAGAATCTGCAAAAGCCAAAATGTCCGCCAACCTCCCACCGACTGCCATCAGTATGACGGTCTTGCCTCGCTGCTCCAGCTGACGTATTTGTTCTTCCGCCTCAGAAGACAATTCGATTTTCATATCGTTGAAAAGCATCCTATTTCCCATGACCACGTAATTGTCGTTCACTTGGGCAACTATGCCCTTGCCACTGATGGCCCGGAACTCCTGGAGATCGACCAGATGCAGCCCCTCGTCCTGCACCTTCCTCAGCACGGCATCTGCCAGAGGATATTCAGAATTTCGTTCAGCACTACCAGCCAGACGCAAGAGATCACTCTTATCCAGTCCAAAGCTCACCACCTCGGTGACCTCTGGCATTCCCACTGTAAGAGTTCCCGTCTTGTCGAAGATCACCGTGTCAAGCTTTTCTGCTGCTTCTAAAGCCTCAACGCCACGTACCAGTACACCAAGTTCAGCAGCCCGACCTATGCCTACGGTAACCGCTGTAGGAGTTGCCAAACCCAAGGCACAGGGGCAAGCCACCACCAGTACCGATATGGCGGCAGTTAGGGCAAAAAGCAAACGACCACCGGGGATCAAGTATCCAAAGACTAGGTACCATGAGACGAAAGTTAAGGCTGCAATGGCCAATACGGGGGGAATGAAATAGGCGACCGCTCTGTCTGCCAACCTCTGAATTGGCGGTCTAGATCCTTGGGCCTTCTCCACCAGGGCTATGATCTGAGCCAAGGTGGTATCACGACCCACCTTTGACGCCTTGAATCGGATGGATCCATTTCCGTTTATGGTTCCTCCAATTATAGTCGAAAACCAATTAGATAATACTAATTGGTTTTCGCCAGAATAGTGTTTAACGATACGAATAGGTCAAATTTCAAACTCACGAGAGTTTGAAATTTGTCCGAAAAGTATCGTTAAACACTATACTTGATCGCCGTTCTCTTTGGAAACGGGCAATGGCTCTCCAGATATCATGGACTCGTCAACGTAAGAGTTTCCCCAAATAACCGCACCTTCTGCGGGAATCTTTTCACCCGGCTTCACCAATATGACGTCGCCTATTTGGAGGTCTTCGACAGCCACCTCCACCTCCAGACCTTCTTTTAAGACGATGGCCGTTTTTGGCTGAAGGCCGATCAGCTTCTTTATGGCTTCAGAAGTTCGGCCCTTGGCTCTAGTTTCCAGGTATCGGCCCAGGGTGAGGAAGGACGCCAAGAAGACTGCAGTCTCGTAAAACATGAACTCGGGGGTGAGAATTATGCGAAAAGTTCCCAAAACGCTGGACACAAAAGCCACCCCTATTCCTAAAGAGTACATCACGTCCATGTTCAGGCTTCTGTTTTTAAGGGCCCGATAAGCAGCGGCGAATATGGGATGGCTCAAGTATAGAAAAACCGGTGTGGATACTATCAACATCAAAAACGGTTTAGGAAGATCAAGGGGCGTCAATCCCAAAATCATGAGGGCAAAACCGGTTACAAAACCGAGTAATATTCGGTTGCGTTTTCCCCTCATATCCGTTTCTACCGCCGCCTTTTCCAGCCCCTCGGTCTCTTCGCCAATCACGCCCAAGTATTGATAACCAGCCCTTTCGATGGCCCGTTTCATGTCCTCCACTGCGGTTAATTTGGGGTTGAAAGTGGCGTAGACCCGTTCAGTGGCCAGATTGACGCTGGCATCAGTTATTCCCTCCTTCCCCAGGAGGGCGTTTTCTACTGAGGATCCGCAGGTGGCACAGACCATTCCGCCCACCTTAAGTGCAACTTTTTCGTTCACCACTCCGTAACCAGCGTCTTTTATGGCCTTCTCCATATCGGAAAGATGCGTCTTTGTGGAGTCGTACTCCACGGAAACGATCTCTGATCTCAAATTGACATCGGCCTTGGATATTCCCTTCAGGTTACGCAGAGAGTTCTCTACCGTAGTAGAACAGGTGGCACAAGTCATTCCCGATATCTTGAGCTCAGCCTTCTTTTTTTTCGTCCGTCATAGATGCACCCATCAATGGTTGAAATGAAAAAAACTAGATGAAACGCTCAAAGCGATCCTTTTTGGCCTTGCAGATGGGACAGACCGCAGGAGGAGTCTCCCGAGCACATAGATATCCACAAACACGGCACCTCCAGACAGGAAGAGAAAGAGTAGGTATGGTGGCGAGCTTTTCCGGTTCAACTTTCATCCTCTCTTCAGGTGTAAGTCGTCTTTCAGGAACCGGCCCCAGCTCTTTTTGACCATTAAAAACATCCTCTGAAACGTAAAGCCCGCAGTAACAGGCATCATACTCCTCAACGTCTTGGTCTCGGTAGTCACAAGGGCATATGATGTCCTGATCGTCGTCCTTTTTGCCGGTGGATAAGCGGCAGGGGCAAGCAGGATACCCATACCGACGCTCATTAACCAACAGTCCTCGAACTAAATCTTTGGTGAAATTCACGTCTGAATTGAGGTGATAGCCCCCGTCTTCAGCATCTCTATAAAGACGCATGTAAAGAGCTTGGACATCTCCTTCAGAAGGTTCTTTAGAGGTCATAATTTCAGCGCCTCGTTAATTTCGTCCTTTTTATAGCCAACAATGCATTTCTCGTCGTTTATGATTAGGGTGGGAAAAGAGCATTGAGCGTTGTGTCGTTTGATTTCTTCCAAAGCATCTTTTCTCTCAGATCCTTTCAAAAGGTCCACATATTCGTAATCGTAAGACACACCGATGTCGTTCAACAACTGGCGAGTCTTCTTGCACCAAACACAGGTGCTCAAGGCATAAAGTACGACCTTCCCCTTATCTTTTCCTTTGACGTGTTCCATGTAATTTCACCTGCAATGGGTGCCGCTAATCAAAAATTATCATCATGTCGTCGAGATTGGACTTGCTAAACGAAGATAACATAACTCGAGGGGGTCTAAACTGAGATCTCAACGGACTTTGAAAATCTATTGATTTTAAAAATTAAATTCCTTGTGGTTGAACTTTTTTAATAAAACATGGTTCAGACCTTTACCCTTAGATTATGCTCAAAAGAAATAGGGAAATGGAAAAAGAGATCAAATGAGGGGAAACGGTTGCTTTTCGGAAGGAACATGAGGAAGGGTGGCCCGATGCAAGACCAAACTCTCCTCGAAGTGATAGGCACGGTTCAAAATCAGACGTTTGCCCAACTTAGTGAGAGCGTATACAGGTATGGAAATTCCCATCTGTAGCAGAGAACGGCCGCCCACCACTTCTCGAACCCATTTGGAAGCGCAGGACCACACCAGGTCACAATTTTCTGCCAAAAGGAAGGCTTGCTCTCTGTTTATGCCGGTGTTGTGAACCGCGAATAATGCTAAAATCGTTCCAGAAGACTTTTCCATATCCCTCAGACGCTTGCAATCAGCAGCCCGAAAACCAGTTAGGGAGACCACAATGTTTTCAAAACCAGCATCTAACGCCATCTGGTAGCCCTTCGCCTGGTCGATTGTGGCCTTTTTATCAACCAGAAGGCATCCCCGCTCTTTTAGACCAGTCTGGATCTCCTCTATGGGCTCTGTGCTGATAAGCCCAGTCATATGAGCGCCCACTGCCTGAACCACTTCAGGCCTTGTAATTACCGTCGTGCCTGCGCCTTCACATACCAAAACGGCAGCGTCCACAAGTCCTTCGGCCATGGCATCGAAGATTAACTCAGAGGCTCCGAAGCTCACAGGCTTTTGGTGAAGCTCCAGTATTCGTTTAGGACCGTACATGCCCAACTCTTTCATGTGCTCCCGGAGGACATTCTCCACGCCCTCTGAAGTTTCCTCTTCCAAGCCGTAAAGGCTGCGTCTCAGAGGGCAGGTATTAACCTTGGGTGGTGAGAGAACCTCTATCTCACCATCCGTTATCTGCACCAAAGCTCCAGCCATCTCCAACAAATGTTTTGACATGAGAAACCACTATTTTAAGTTCAAATTATAGTGTTTAACGATACTTTTCAGATTTATCTCGAACTCGTAAGAGTTAGAGATTTGGCATATTCGTATCGTTAAGCACTATTCTGGCGAAAAATAATTAGTATCATCGAATTGGTTTTCGACTATAATAAGGAATTATTGATAAGTATGTTTTAGAACGTTTCAGGAGAGGGGCATTTAAGGAGGGTGTAATGGGAATTTAGCACGTATTTACTGGTAACTAGAATGCGCAGACAATTTCGAATTGAAATCCAACCCTTAACTTGGAGAGATCGGCGGATTTCTCATTTGTTAATTCACAAGTTAGCTGCGATGCGGGTGACAAAACTGGCGATGTTAGACCGTTGTTAGCGTTATTTTTCGATTAGTATTGGCAATACAGGATTAGTCTTTTATCCCAGAACAGATCACCATTTTAAGCGATGTGGGACGGAATGCCCGGCAAGCGCATGAGAGCATCACCTAACACATTCAGGAGGGAGAATTGAGTCTAGTAAGACCTGATGACGAGAATTCAGCTTCCGCGAGTTATTCAAGGTTGCACAAGGCCCCGAAGCACCCAATACAAGTTGCTCTTTTGAAGAACGCAGAACTTTTCGTTTTTGATCACACAATACACTGCAGCTCGTACCAATATACCTCAGATACCAAAAGTGGCAAGACAACAAATGGGCCCACATTGGCACGCTTCTCCCTGGATAACAAGGCTCCAAGGCTCACAGATGCGATCATACTGGGGGAGAGGGTTCACACGGCCCTCGTCGAGATATCGGACGGCTCGACCATATTCACCGGCTGCGATGAACAAGGAAGGCCGCTCGAAGGCCACGCCCACGCCTACATATTGAGCGAGTCAAACCAGGCATTGGGCCACGGCAAAGGCGGCGAGATTACCCACTTAACCATTTACGCACCGGCAGGCTTTGGCCATAGAGAAATCTCCACCCTAGAAGCCCTCCGGGAGGTTCGTGGTGATGGGATTGAGACGGACCTCATCCTCCTAGGCCTAGGTCAGCCCGGCGACTTCGGCGGGACAAACGCTAGCAAGGGCGAGTCCGCCCTCCTGGCAAAGTCCCGGTCCTGGAAATCGAGGACGCCTTTCATCCCCACCAGGCACCCCAAGGCGACCCGAGCTGGTGTGCCAAAGCTCGACCCTTCGTCGGGCCTACAGATCGGAAGTCCCGAGCACGAGCTTTTGAGGCTTATCGGCCTTGCCGGGCTTCCAAAGCCTGTGGCAGTCAAGCCTGTCTATTTCACGGATCTTGCAGGGAAGAAGACAGGCTGGTCTAGCTTTAGGAGGGCGCGAAACCTGGGTGGTGGCAGACGTGCGGGCAGTGTGGGTTACGGTTTTCGGATAGAGTTTCCAGAGCCGGTGCAAGGGCCAGTGGCGCTCGGATACGGGGCGCACTTTGGGGTGGGTGGATTTGTGGGTGAAGATCGAGGAGGGAATGATCTGATGATGGGAAGAAAGTGGATGGGACAAGGAAGGGTGAAACCGTGACACGCAGCATTTTGGAGTATCCAAAAGAAGAACCGAAGATCACGGATTTCACCCCACATTCTTGCTCAAAGATATATTTAATTCACGTGATCACTCCGATCTTTGGAGGTGGCGTCAAGCCTGGTGAAAACGATCTTGATATGATCATCCGGCCTTCGAGCATCCAAGGACATCTTCGCTTCTGGTGGAGGGCAACGAGGGGTGCGAAGTTTGACACTGTCACGCAGCTCTTCAACCGAGAGGGCGAGGTCTGGGGGACACCGGACAGTCCAAGTCCAGTAGCCTTACAAATATCTCAGCCAAGCATAAGTTTGCTTAGGCAGAGAAAAGCATCTGATTATTATGGCTTTCAAAGCAAGTATGGCCCAGAAAGCTATGTTCTCTTTCCTGCAAGAGAGAAAGAGGCTTCGATTTGCAAAGAAGGATTTTCATTCCAACTGAAAATCAATTGGTTGAAGCATGAGAAGCTCCAGCATTTGCGTGATCAAGAGAATGCCACGCTTCGCCAGGAAAAGAAGCCCCAAAAAGCGGAGAAGATCGATGACATCGGCCCTGATGTTGAAGCAGCTATTTGGGCCTGGATGAACTTCGGTGGGATAGGATCACGAACCCGGAGAGGCTGTGGCGCTCTTTTCTGCAAAGAGACTGCACCCCAAGATGTTGCGAGCATCGGCAAATGGTACAAGGACCATTTGAATGGGAGTGGCCTTGATCGACAGCAACAACGCACGTGGCCGACGCTTCCGGCGAAGATCCTAATTGGACCCACAGAGGGCAAACCCGTGGTGGAGTGGGCAAAGGTGATCGATATCATGAGGTCTTTCCGGCAAGGTGTCGGCATTGGACGAAATCCGGGTAGTTCAAGTAATGCAAGAATGCCAGGCCGCTCACATTGGCCAGAACCAGAGACAATTCGTAAGATCTCTGGAGATCGATTGCGAAAACATCAACCACTTGACCATCCGAAGGACTCATTTCCAAGGGCAGAGTTAGGACTTCCAATTGTGTTTCATTTCAAAGATGTTCTAGACCCGCCTGAGAGCGAGCTTTGCCCAGCAGGATCTATGCGAATGTCTAGCCCTATCATTCTCAGGCCAATCGCCTTTGGAGATGGCCGCAAGGGAGTGCCGCTCATCATTCGGTTGAGCACTGAACCACTGAACCAGGTTGAGCTGAAGGTAGGTGGGAAAACGATACACTCCAATGGTCAAGAAGGAATCCGCAATCCGAAGTTGACGAAGTACCGAGGCTCTCCGATGTCGGGATTGACAACAACTGGCTCAGCCCTTGAGGCGTTTGTCGCTTTCGCAAAGAAGAATGAATTCGACGAGGTGGGCCTATGACCAGGCATCTCTTTGTCATCTCGATTGGCTCTGTTCAGGACTTCATCGCTGCTGCTCGACGGACACGTGATCTGTGGTTTGGTTCTCATCTGCTCTCAGAGATCAGCAAGGCTGCCGCGAAATCTATCGCTGAGGATGGGGGGCTGTTGATCTTCCCTGCACTCAAGAAAGGGCATCTAGACCTTGAACCACCCAAACCATCCAAGGAGATTTACGCATTTAACGTGGCAAATATTATCTTAGCTGAGCTCCCAGACGGCATCGAGCCATCAGATATTAACAAAAATGCTCGGATCGCAGCCAAAAACGCTTGGATGCGCTACGCATATGAAACAAAGAAAGAGATTGAGAGACTAGATAGATATGCCATTGACCCGGATATCTGGAAGGAACAGGTCACCGACGTGGATGAACAGACATTCGATGTGATACCTATTTACGCGGCATGGGCACCGCTTGGGTCTGTCTACAAAGATGATCGCAAGCGTCTGATGCGCCTTCTTTCGGGCAGGAAATCGATTCGGGATTTTAATCCTCCTGCAAGAGTTCATACAATCATCCCAAAATCTTCTCTCGACGGAGCAAGAGAGAGCGTGCTGACGAAAAACAAGAATATTCGAAAAAAATTGGCTCTTCGGCTCAGGCTCGGAAACGGAGAACAACTCTGTGCTGTCGGTCTTACAAAACGTCTTGGCGGAGGAAAGGTGCCCTTCCCGTCAGTGGTCCGAGTGGCAGTCGATCCTTGGATTCGTGGCGTCATCGGCTATGGCCCGGAGGCAAAGGAAGTTCTTCATGAAATAAGAGAACTTTGTCAAGGAGACAATGGATTTTCATCGGGAACCGGTGATCATGAAAAATACAAAAGAGAATTTCCTTTTGACGGTAAGATATTCTATCCATCAAGGTTGTTCAAATTCTTGAATCCGGATTATAATTCGGACTCGTGTGAGGATAATCTTTCTGAGGATGACCTTGCAAATTTGAGAAAGATCAAGAAAAAAGTTGATCACCTCCAAAAGAGTGATAAAGATTGCTTCGGACTTGGTGAGCCTGATCCATACCTCGCTGTATTAATCGCTGACGGTGACCGCATGGGAAAAGCGATCGCTGAGATCGAGACGCCCCCAGACCATCGCGAATTCTCAAATAATCTTTCAGAGTTTGCCAAGATCGCCAGGAATATCGTTGAGTCTCACAATGGTGTTCTGGTCTACTCTGGAGGAGACGACGTCCTAGCCTTCCTTCCTGTTGACAAGTGCCTGTTGGCGGCGAGAGAACTGCATGATAATTTTGGAGCGCTTGAGCTCATCAAGAACGATCCCGCAAAAATCAAAGACGGTCTAACGCTATCCGTTGGCATCGCCATTGCTCATGCCTTTGAGCCCATGGAGGATCTGCTCGATTACGGAAAGAAGGCAGAGAAGGCTGCAAAAGAGCCTGATAAGAACGGTCAAGGGGAGAGAAACGGCCTTGCGATCCATCTGCACAAAAGAGGTGGTGGGGAGCCGATTTGTCTTCGTGAGCAGTGGACATATGATAACAAAAGCCTTGATAAGAGGCTCGCGAAGTGGGCTGAGGTGCATAACAAGAATGCTCTGCCTGACAAGGCTGCTTACGAAATGCGCGAGCTAGCAGGGGTTTATAAGAACTGGAAAGGTACCCCAAAAATGGAGCTTGAGAACTTAATCAAAGCGGATGCAAAAAGGATGCTAAAACGCAAGAGGAGCGGAGGTGGAGATGATCAGAAAATTCCCGGGGCGGAGATCGATTCCATGCTCCTGGGACAGGATTCTTACCAAAAGGTTCGGCATCTCGCAGATGAGCTGATCCTGGCTAGAAAGCTGTCGGAAGTGATGACGATGGCAGACCAGACGGAAAAAAACCAGGAGGGGGATACATGAGCGATATGTATCTCGCCATCACGCCACACGACCCGATCATTGCACGAGACGGCAGACCGTTTGGAAAAAATCAAGGCATTCGAATGAGATCTCTCGACTGGCCTTATCCATCGGTCCTAGTAGGGTCAATGCGGACGATGCTGGGAAAGATGAACGGCGGTTTTTCCGATGAAAACGTGAAAGAGCTATTGAATATCAAAGTTGCAGGTCCTCTTCCGATGAAAGGTACTCAGTTGTATCTTCCTATTCCAAAGGACATTCTTGCAAAAAAGACGGACGAGAAAATAATCGCTATTCCTTTGCGCCCTGCCTCTATGAGAAACGGAGAGGGTTGCGATCTTCCACGGGGCGGTCTTCTGCCAACGATGTTGCCTAATGATTTTGGTGCGGATTTCAAGCCGGAAAAAATGCCAGCATTTTGGTCGATGAGCAAGATGACTGCATGGTTGGCCAATCCGGAGGGTTCCGATTTCCATCTTTTTCCAGATTCGAAAACCAAAATGGAAGAAGACAAGGATAACGAGGAATGCAAGAAGGACGACCTTGATTTTCTCGATGCTCCTGAGAAAGATGAGCGCGTTCATACTGGGATCAAGCAAGAAACTGGAGCGGCAGAGGATGGACTGTTGTTCATGAGCGTGGGCCTTGATCTGGCTACGCGTTGCCAAGGCAAGGGAATTCGTCTGGCCGCAAAGGTCGAGGCGGTTGGTGTCTTTGGGAAGCTAATCGACGAACTCGATGAGATTCATCCCTTTGGCGGAGAGAGAAGGCTTGCCCAATGGGCCAGAACCGAGGAACCCACAGGTTGGAGTTGTCCTGACGAGATCTCATCAAAGCTAACAGAATCAGATTCAGGTAAGATCAGAATGGTCCTCGCAACACCTGCGATCTTCTCGAACGGCTGGCTGCCTGGATGGCTGGAGCTCAAGCGATTGGAAGACGGCAGTGACGTCCTTGAAGGCGCCCCACCTGGAGCGCCAGACAGCCAAAAACTCAAGTTGATTTCAGCTTGCGTCGATCGGTGGAGGCCGATCTCAGGCTGGAGTGCGGAGGCGAAGAGTCGCGGGCCAAAAGCGATTCGCCGATTTGTCCCGGCGGGCTCGGTCTACTTCTTTGAAGCTCTGAATGGACCTGAAGCAAGTGTCCTGGCAAAGAGTCACTGGCTTCGGTCGGTTTGCGACGAGCCGCAGGACCGTAAAGACGGATTTGGTCTTGCGGTCTGGGGCATCTGGGAAGAGGCGAAAAGTGAGGATATAAAGGACAGGGGATAGGAGGTGCAAGGTTTATGGTTAACACGAAAATGTACTGGATTCATGCGATCACGCCACTTCACGTTGGTTCAGGTCGTGGGGTTGGGTTCATTGATTTGCCAATCATGAGGGAGAAGGTGACAGGCTGGCCGCTTGTTCCAGGTTCCTCGGTCAAGGGCGTCATGAGGGAACACTTCGTCAGGAAGGACAAAGATAACGATCTAATAAATGCCGCTTTTGGAAAGCCCGATGATGACAAGGGCAATAAGAGCAATGCAGGAGCCCTTGTTCTATCTGATGCTCGAATCGTATGCCTGCCTGTCCGCAGCCTGTACGGAACATTTGCCTTTGCATCCTGTCCTCTGGTTCTTGAGAGGTTGAAGAGAGATCTCGACTCTGCCGAACACAAGAGCGGACCCGTCGAAATGTCTTTTGAGGACGATGAAGTTGTTGTCACGACGGGATCAAAAGTCGAAAGAAATGGAAATGTTTTCCTTGAGGATCTCGACTTTTCTATAATCACCGATGATGGAGAAACAAATGAATGGGCTGAGCTATTAGCAGGGCTTCTATTTCCGAATGATGCCGCATGGCAAGGGATATTCAAAGAACGGTTTATCATTCTTTCCAACAATTGCTTCAGCTTCCTTTCAGAGACAGGGACTGAGGTCAATGCCAGGATTAAGATCGATCAGGAAAAGAAGATCGTCATAGGTGGTGCATTGTGGTACGAGGAATCCTTGCCGTCTGAGACAATCCTTGCCGGTCTTGCCTGGTGCGATCGGGATTACAGCGGCAAAGGCATAGCTCAGGAGAATATCTTCAGCGAGTTCTGTCCCAACGAAGCCATGAATTTGCAGATTGGAGGAAAGGCGACCGTAGGTAAAGGCCGGGTTAGATGCCTTTTCACGAAAAGTGAAGGTGAGTGACAATGATCCGAACAACAAAACAGCAGGAGAGGGCCCAGAAGGCGTATGGATGCTTCTCTCCTGAGAAGAACGTTGGAGAGGATTATCGACAATTTGCGAAGAAATTTCCTGCACTCCTGCACTCATGTGGCCTAGCTCAAGCGGTTGCGTTTGCTCAGGCCAAAGATAAGAAGGCATACCTTGATGATCTCGCAACTGTGATGCGAATCGATGACAATAACGTTCTAGGGAATATCTCTCGTACCGTTGATTTGGTGGAGTACCAGCAAATTACACGAGAGGCGATTGAGTGTGCCACTTGGATCAAGCGCTACGCAGAGGCGACTGAAGAATTGGGCGTAAAGCAAGAAGTACCTCCCGAGAAGTGATTTGAATGTCACAGTCATGCAGAGATGTTATCCTGGATGTCTGGAAAGATGATGGCATACCGATCGGCACAAATGGGGGCCTCCTCAGGGACCGGTATCTTAGGCTGTCGGTCAAAGATGACGAACATAAGGATGCTCGCGATGAGCTCCATGGGGCTATCCGTGAGGCAGTCGTTCATTCTTTGGATGTATATCGATTGGCTTTTGCTAATAATTCCTTCACCATTCAGATGCCAAAAGATGAGGGCATCTTTTTAACGAGTGGACGTATGATTGTCGGCCTTGGTGGTGAGAATGTACTTGAGACCGGAATCACTCTTCAGCACACTTACGGAACACCAGTGATCCCAGGATCTGCACTGAAAGGCCTTGCAGCTCACTACTGTGATCAGGTATGGGGTGCATCAGATAGCAAGTTCAAGCTTGGTGGAAATTATCACGAAACCATCTTCGGGACCTCGGAGGATTCAGGTCACATCATCTTTTACGATGCTTGGATTACTCCAGAGAGCTTGTCCGACGCTTTAAAGCCAGACGTGATGACACCCCATCATAGCGATTATTATTCAAATAAGGATGATGCAGCCCCAACGGACTTTGATAGTCCAATCCCTGTAACCTTCCTATCAGTCGCAGGCAGCTTCCACATTGCAGTTTCTTGCGATGTGCAAAACGACGATGGAGAGAAGTGGGCTAAATTAGCCTTCAAGATGTTGGCTGAGGCTCTGAAGGAATGGGGCATCGGTGGCAAGACAAACGCAGGATATGGAAGGCTGGTAAAGCCCAATGAAAGATCGTCCACAGAGCCACAGGTTCGCAGGCCCAGATACAAAAAGGGAGCAGAAATTGAGGTCACGAGAGAGGCAGATCCAAAACAAAGGAACAGAGCCTACTTTAAAGCGGATGACGGTTTTGGTGGTTTCGTACAGTATGATGAGGCACCTCCTTTGGATATAGGACAGAAGACGTCCCTGGAGATTACGGGCGTGATGGACGAAGGTTATGTATTTGTGGTTCCTGGGTCAAGAGACGGGCACATTCGCAAAAAGGGAAAAAAGGGCAGGAGGGGTAGAAGATGAAGATCATGGTCTGTCTCATCTCCAACATACTTTTGCCAGAAAGCCAACGTATCCGAGGAGGGGTAGAAGATGAAGATCATGGTCTGTCTCATCAGCGATCAGCATGTACCAAACTTGTTAACTGTTCATAAGGTAATGCCTGATCTTCTTATTTTAGTTGTGACACCTGATATGACGCGCAGGAATGTGGCCACCAATTTTATGAATGCTCTGGATATCGGTGGATTGAGTGATCTTCAGAAAGAGGATAAGCACAAAATAGTTTCTCTCGAAGATGAGAACTCGATTCCATCTGCCTTAAAGGTCTTTCAGGATATCTCATCAAAATATCCAGAAGCTGAATGGTTCATAAACATCACTGGCGGAACAAAGCTGATGAGCATCGCTGCATTTGAATTCTTCAAGGATCGAAGCAATTGCACAATGCTCTACGTACCAATTAACGATCAAACTAAAGCTCTGAAATTCATTGGAAAAAAACAGCTCAATCCAATTGACGAAGAGTATGCTGCAACACGACTCAAGGCACTTTCAATTGTCAATGAAACTGAGCAGTTAGATCATAAGGTCTCTATCGAGCAATTCCTGGCAGGCTACGATTTCGAGCTGGTTAAAGACGAATTAGAGGTTGAGGAGAATGAGAAGCTTGCATTGGAGTGGTTTGAACCCTCAGTCTACCTTGTCGAAAATCATAATGATGAAGATCTTATTAAATTCCTGAGACGTTTTACAACGATCTCAAATAATAAAAAAGGCCGCAAGAATGGCCTGCATCTTCAGGATTCTGACGAAATAAATATTAAGGACGAGGGTTTGATCGAGAACCTGACTAAAATATTTCCCTCAGTAAACTTCAAGGATTCCAAGATGACAGGCTGGTTAGAGGCTAATGAGGTTGAATTCCTAACAGGGGGATGGCTCGAAGTATTCATATGGGCCTTACTCTATAAGCATTCAGATAATCTTGGGATCAGAGAGGTACATCTAAATCTTGAGATTGGTAGCAAAGGCCCAAGTGAACCAAGACCCAAAAATGAGTGGGATGTCACATTCATGCGAGACCAGTCCCTTTGCTTCGTCGAGTGCAAGACTGGAAATCAAAAGAAAAAAAAAGGAGTGGATGTTCTCTACAAGGTCGAGGCGATAAAGAAGCATTTGGGTGCTCTAAGAGTGAAGTCTTATTTTGCAACAACCTCGCCCATCGTCATTGATAAGGATACTGGCAAGATATATGAGCATTTAGCAACTCGATCCGCGCTCTACAACTGCACAATTATTGAAGGGGAGACGCTCCAGAAGATCGCTGGGACGCAACTTAGTTCGGAGAACGCGAGTTCGGAACTGGTCGAGTCAATAGCAAACACGTTTAATTTAGGCAAGAAGGTGTGAAATTGACGCCACCTTTCATCGTCTACTCTATCGCCGTCTCTTCGCCCATCACCTCAGCCGAGCCGCTTCCTCCACTCCCGGAAATCCCCCGCGGCTCGCTCGTAGTCGTCGAGGGCCGCGCCCCCATCTGGCGCTACGGGATGGCGCTTCACCTCCTGCACGGCTCGCCCGCTGCTGCCATCGCCTTCTACGATCCGCGGCTCGGGGCGGTGGTGGTCGCAAGCCACAGCCAAGAGTGGCAAGTGGGTCAGGTGGTGGATGTGACTCTGCCTTCGTCGTGAGTTGCACAAGGGCAAAAGAGCTGCATCATAGGAAAATACCAGAAGGTGCAGTTGTCCTGCAAAGCTGGGCGCTACATATCCTTCGTCATTCAGCTATTTTCCAGTCTGCGACCGCGCTCAGTGTGGCCACTATTTCTGATGGAATGGAACGCACGCTATTGTCTTTAGCTGCAAAGTTTTGGTAGCGACACATGTCTGGTTCCTTGGTTAGCGAAGAAGGCAGTTTATTGAGCTGAAAACAGATGGCGTAGTGCTTGCAAATTGTGTCGTCTTTCGTCATAACGATCAGGCTGGGATCCCTGGTTTTTATTTCAGGGCTGAATTCGAGAAATCGCTGATTATACGCTGCTTGAGCGGCCACCTGTTGCCCCCAGGCGCGCAAATCGTCAGCATCTGCAAGCCAGACGTAGCGGCATATGATGACCGGACGACCAAGGTGAAAAAAGAAGACGCTCATCCGTTTGGGTAAGTGGTTCTCCCAGTCATCTCGAATTCTGCTGTACCAGACAAAGAGGGCAACAAGAAGTGTTCCAACGCCGATAAGTGATTGCACACGCATCCACCAATCGATCCAATTGGAAGGACTGGCAGAGGGAACCATGGTCGTATCCTGGAAATGTATCGGCGGGGACAGCATATCCCATTTTAAAACACCGATTACAAGAAGCAACAGAGCAAGGCTCATGATTACTATCTGGGTTCGATAATTTTTAAAAGCATAAAAAAATATTGATTTTACACGCTTCCAAAGGGAAAGTGACTTGAGGTCCGGTCCAAAATCCCGCTGTTTGCTGGTTGATTGCGCCTGTGATGCATTTTGGTGACTTGTCGGTTTCGTCGAGGTACCGGTTATTGAAGCACCCATGGCCCTATTCGCATCACTAAAGATTAAAAAGATTTCGTAATGATCATTATGTCTGGGCCTGGCGCTCCACCTCCTCCACGGATCGCCTGCTGCTGCCATCGCCTTCTACGATCCTAGGCATGGGGCGGTAGTGGTGGCCACCCACAGCCAGGAATGGCGGATGGGACAGGTGGTGGACATAACATTGCCCCGCTCCGATGTGACCCAAATCTGAAAGGCCTCAGGACCGTTGGGGCTGATGGCCGGGGGAAACGATAATTATAGTAGTATGTCACATATAGTGTACGAAAATTTATGGACCGTTTCGCAGAGCTTGAGGAGAAGATTGTGCCGTTGCTCCGTCCCTACGTGAAGAGAATCGCGGTCTTCGGCTCCTTTGCGCGGGGCGATGAGACTGCCGATAGCGACATAGATATCCTCGTAGATCTATTACCTCCGGACCAGAGGCCTTCTCTGGGGCTGAAATGGTTCGGCCTCGAAGAGGAGCTGGGTCGGATTCTGGGCCGCGAGGTGGAGCTTGTCAGCGAGAGGGCCATGAGCCCCTTCGTCCGGCCTTACGCCGAGAGGGATATGGTGCTGCTCTACGAAGAAGGATAACGCGGTCTACCTTCACCACATTCTGGCGGCGATAGAAAGGATTGAGGTCTATTCGGAGGGTGTCTCCCTCCAGGAGTTCCTGGAGGCCGGGATCATCCAAGACGGGATCGTCAGGCAACTGGAGATCATCGGCCTGAGAAATCGGATCGCTCATGCATATTACAACATCGATCAGGGAGTGGTATGGGATATTGTCCAAGGAGATCTCCCATCCTTGAAGCGAGAAGTAACCCATATTCTAAAAGAAGTCGAAGATCAAAAAGGCACCTGAATCGATGATAATATCGCTTTACCTACCCACCAAAGACTCTCGCCTGGCGCTGTAAAGTTAACTCCCATTACGTAGATGTATGTTTTTAATGGGGCCGCGACTTTTCAGCCATGGATACTCGTCGAGAAAGCCAGCAGCTTGAAGCACATACCAGCGCTTCAATGGGGCCACGACTTTTCAGCCATGGATACGGCAGCGGGCAGCCCCGCCTATCTTGACGGTGATGATCAGAAGCTTCAATGGGGCCACGACTTTTCAGCCATGGATACAGCCGTTTGATTTCTTCTATCTTTTCGGGATTATTGGCGCTTCAATGGGGCCACGACTTTTCAGCCATGGATACGGGGACAACGGGCGCACTGATGAGAATAAGCGAATACGGCTTCAATGGGGCCACGACTTTTCAGCCATGGATACTGCCGCCATTTTTCTGCCTTTAATGCTATCGAAAAAATGGCGATTTGCGAGAGGTTCATCAACTTCTTATAAAACAGTCGGAATGTTGGGACTTGTAAGAAGGCATTTTCGCTATGTTGAGGCTTTTCGAGCGGGTCCCAGGGTTTGGACACCACTCCACCTCTCGCAAAGCCTCTGCTAAAATGGAACTTCGTTGGTCCCTTATCCGTCCCACTGGATGGACGGCCCTGAGAATACAGAGGGCTTGATATCCAGAGCGTCTGCTCTTTGAATTATTGTTCAAGTATTATATCTATTGCGGTTTTGCTGGACGGGGCCCAGTATGTCGCAAACGATAGGATGAACTTCGCACCAGAACTTACGATAAAGATGACGCGTCAAACGATGATCGCGTTATCTCCGACTTCGGCGCTGGTGAACCCCTAAGAACTCGATTCTACCCTACGCCAGCCCTTCTGTCAGACCAAGATATATTATCATCACCAGGTCCTCGTCGTGCTTTATAACCCCAGTCAGCGTTGTTGTCATCTTCGCCCCCGCCCGTAGGGGGTTGAGATCGATCGCACCGAATATCGATCTACTGCCTTTGAGACTTGACGCGGATCTCATATCCCTCATCCCGCAAAGCCTCTTCCATCTCTTTCAGATGGCTGAACCCCCTAGTCTCCACTTCCAGATCCACTCTGGAAGTGAAAATGGGCAGATCTTTACCACCACGGACATGGTGAATGTGCAACACGTTTCCCTTCAATTGGGCCACCAAATTCAAAAGTTTGGCCAACGATCCCGGAACGTCTTCAATGCAGACCGAAAACTGCATTACTCGGCCGTTATTAAAAAGGCCCTGACCTATGATCCGGTCCAAAAGGGGCAGATCCACGTTTCCTCCACTGATCACTACAACCACCTTGCTGCCCTTTGGCACATCTATTTTGGAGCTTAGTAACGCTGCCAACGACGCTGCACCAGCCCCCTCTGCCAAGACTTTTTTGCGTTCCAGAAGGGCGAAGATGGCAGCAGCAATCTGGTCCTCTTTTACCAATACCACATCGTCCACCATCTTCTGAACGATGGGGAAATTGACGTTACCCAATTGTTTTACGGTTATGCCATCTGCTATGGACTTCTTTGCTTGCACGCAGACGACTCTGGACTCTCGGAGAGCCATATAAGCCGACGGACAATTTGCCGCTTGTACCCCCACAATCTGAACAGCGGGCCGCAGGGCTTTGGCAACGGTGGCAATACCACTAATAAGGCCGCCACCACCGATGGGCACTATTATGATGTCAGGGTCAGAAAGGTCTTGGAAGATCTCCAGAGATATGGTGGCCTGCCCAACGATTATGTCCAAATCGTCGTAAGGGTGAATGAAAGTCATTCCCTCTTGGGCCAGATCCTGAGCTTTTTTTAGGCTTTCCATCAGGCTTTGCCCATAGAGGATCACTTTTGCCCCATAGCCACGGGTGGCTTCTTGTTTGCTGATGGAAACCCATTCTGGCATGACTATGGTTGCTGGAATGTTGCACCCTTTCGCAGCCAGTGCCACTCCCTGGGCATGGTTTCCTGCAGAAGCGGCAACTACACCCAAAGGCCCAATCTCTTTTAAATGGGTCAGAACCTTGTAGGTGGCCCCCCTCACCTTGAAAGATCCGCCTCTTTGTAAGTTTTCCAGCTTCAAATATACTTCAGCACCGGTAATCCTGCTGAAGGTGGGCGAATAAACGAGAGGTGTGCGGATGATTCTGCCTTGGAGAAGCGAAGAGGCCTTTTGGACGGAATCCAACGATATCAAGAATTCTCATCTCCTTTACGTCAAGTACATCAAACATTTCAAACCATAGTGCTTAACGATACCTTTCGGATTATAGTGTTTAACGATACCTTTCGGATTAATCTTGAACTCGTAAGAGTTAGAGATGTGACCAATTCGTATCGTTAAGCACTATTCTGGCGAAAACCAATTAGTATCATCTAATTGGTTTTCGACTACAATTCGACTTAAAGATCAACAATAACGATAGATCCGAAACCGAGACGAAAAGATCTCTATAGGTTCAATCATTAATATAACTATATAAATCTTTTAACTCCAAAGTGTTGACCACGTCTTTTGGTTCCAACCACCCTCTGCGAGCCGTTTTTATGCCATATCTCATGACCTTTAGGCCTTCAAGGCTGTGGGCGTCTGAATTTATGGCCATCTTCACGCCACGTTCTTTTGCCTCCTTGGACCAAAGATCGTTTAAGTCCAAACGGTTGGGGTGAGCGTTAATCTCCATAATGGTTTCCGTCCTGGTTGCAGCGTCCAGTACCAAATCCATTTCCACATCATAAGGATCACGCTGTCCGATGATCCTGCCTGTTGGGTGAGCTATCACGTCTACATGCTCGTTCTCTATGGCTTGGATTATGCGCTTGGTCATGAGCCGAGATGGTTGATTGTGTGCCGAATGAACGGCGGCTATTACCAGATCACATTTTGATAAAACGTCATCCGAATAATCCAGTCGACCATCAGCCCTAATGTCAACTTCAGTCCCTGCCAAAATGGTGAAATCTTCCAGCGACTCGTTCAATTCAGATATATAAGCGATCTTATCCAAAAGACGATCTTCAGAAAGACCATTGGCGATGCCCAACCCGGGAGAATGATCTGTTATGGACAAATATTCGTATCCCAAGGCCTTTGCGGCATCAATGAGCTCTAAAATCGAGTTTCGGCCATCAGACCAATCACTATGCACGTGGAGATCGCCTTTTACATCAGACAAGGCAACCAACTGCGGAAGATTTCCGGCAATGGCTGCTTCAATCTCTCCTTGGTCCTCCCTGAGCTCCGGTGAAATGTAGGGAAAGCCCAATTGAGCGTACAGATCTTCCTCGTTATCAAAGAACAGCTCTTCGCCATTTGAGAGACGAGTCAACGAGTATTCACTCAAAGAGTATCCTTTACTGAGAGCTATGCCCCTCAACTTAACGTTGTGTTCCTTAGACCCTGTGAAATACTGCATAACTGTGCCAAAGGACTGATGGGCCACAATTCTCAGATCTACCTGGATGGTCTCGTTCACGATCACGCTGGTCTTGGTTACGCCCTTGGCCAAAACCTCCTCTACCATCGACATCTCCAAAAATGCCTTGATGACCTCTTGAGGATGGGAAGATGTGGCCAAAAGATCCAAGTCACCTACGGTGTCCCTACCGCGCCGAAAGCTACCAGCCACAGAGAGGTTGTCCAAACCTTCAATGCCTCTCAAATGGTTCAAGATCTCTTCGACTATGGGGGCCGCCACACCCAACGGTATTCGGGTGCTCCGCTTCTTGTACCGCTCTATGGCCTTGAGTATGTTATTCTCCGAGGCGGGCCCCATACGAGAAAGTCGACGAACGCGGTGTTCCCTGGCCATCCTTTCCAAATCCTCGATGCTTGAAACGTTCAGTTCCTCATGCAATCGGAATATGGTCTTGGGGCCAAGACCTGATATCTTTAGAAGTTCGACCAAACCGGGAGGAGTACCCGCTACCAGTTGTTCGTGAATTTCGACCTTTCCGGTCGTCAGATACTCTTCGATATTCTGGGCGATGGCTTTGCCAACACCGGGAATGGCTTTCAGCTCACCTCTTCGCCACACAGTCTCAAGATCCTCTTTCATGGACTCTATGGATCGTGCAGCTTTCCGGTAAGCAACAATCTTGAACCGGTTCTCGGCCTTTAGCTCTAAAAGATCTGCCACGTCCCAGAGCAGACGCGCAACCTCTTTGTTATTCACGGAAAATAGGTTTTTGCATGCATTTATAAGAATTTGATGCCAATACCGCCGATTTTATATCAGCTCTTCAACGTGTTTCATGTCTTTTACATCGGTCATATCGCTGATGGATTCGTTCCAAATCTCTATGCCTCGCTCTACGACCGCTGCTACGATATTAGTGCCCCCAACAAGCCCTATTCCCACGTGATCCCTCTCCACTGAGACCCCCAAAACGTCCATGTTGGGATCGCCCAGCTCCAACACGCCGGAAAACCCAACATCTGCTAGATTATCCAGAACACCTTCGATTCGCTCTCTGGCCACCATTGGCGCTTCCTGGAGGTTTCCCAATATCCGCCCGCTACCGGTCTCCATCATGCGGGAAACACAGGTCAGCTCTTGAGAAATGAGAACGTCAATGGGATCAATGGTGGTGGCCCGATACATCAACATGTCAGTGAACCTAACAGGTTCACGATTTTCTACTTCGATCACACCCCCTCCTTTTGGCCTAATGGGGACGCCGTTTTTCAGCAGAACACCATCTAAAGTTATGCTACAGGCAGTTCGAATCTTAGCCCGTTCACCATCTAATTCGACCGCTATTAAGGGGCTGACTGCCAAACCGCTCTCAATCACGTTGTAAAATATCCTAAGAGTTTGATCCAACACATCCTTTCTAACCACCGAAGTATTGGTGATTATCTTGCCTTCCATCTTCAGAGGATTAAAGCTCACTTTATGCATTAGATTTTCTATTCTACCCAGAGAAAAAATCAGCGGCTCCAAACTAATCATCTCAATTGCATCTATGTTTCCAGGGAAATAGACTAATCCTCAGATGAAATTTCAGCCGAAAAGATGATGGATATAGAGCTATTTCAGCTCCCTAAAAGCCGATCTATAAGCCAGTTGGGATCGAACTTCACCAGATCGGGATAATCCTGGCCCACGCCCAAGAACAACACGGGCTTGTCGGTGATTTGAGCTATGGATATGGCAGCTCCGCCTTTAGCATCGGCGTCTGTCTTGGTAAGGATGGTTCCATCTATGGGCACCGCCTCGTTGAAAAGTCGGGCTCTCTCAACGGCATCGTTTCCGGCTATGGCTTCGTCCACGAATATCAACAAATCGGGCTTGGTCACGCGAACTATCTTTCTCATTTGGTCCATCAAATTGGCGTTGGTATGCAACCGGCCAGCAGTATCGGACAAAACTACGTCTTTGTGGTGGGCTATGGCATATTCAACTGCATCGAAGATCACCGCGGCAGGATCACCACCGGTCTTGTGTTTGACGAGTTTCAATCCCAAATTATTGGCGTGGACTTCCAGTTGTTCTATAGCCCCTGCTCTAAAGGTGTCTCCCGCGGCCAGAATCACCGAGTAACCTTTCTCCCCTAAGTAAGCAGCTACTTTGGATATGGACGTGGTCTTGCCGGTGCCGTTAACACCTACAAACACGATGTTTACTGGCTTTTCGGCCCTTTCCATGTACTCATCGATGTCAAAGGTGTTCTTGGAAAGGACTTTTAATATGGCCGACCGCAGAGCATCTTCAGCGATTTCGCCAGTGTCTGTGCGGATCTTCTTTTTCTTCCCGGCCAGTTCTCCTTTAACCGTGTTTACGATATCTTCTGCCACGGGAAGGGCCACATCGCTCTCCAAAAGGGCAATTTCCAGTTCCCAAAGAGGCTCTTCCAAATCGTTTTCACTCAGCACTACCTCTTGCTCGAATATCAAAGACTTAGCCCGACTAGCAAAGGAAAAACCACCTTTGGAGGAATTTTCCTGCACTGTAGACGCTTCTGCTTTCACAAACGCTTTGGTATCCTCCGAAGATATCACTTCAGCGGATGGCGCAGGCTTGGACAAGGACTTTTCAGGAATTGGGGCTTCATCCACCACACCATTGACGTTGCTCTTCTCTTTGATCTTGGTGGCTACAGATTCTTTAAAACCCTTCAACTTGTCCTTGAACCTATTGAACAACTTTTCCGCCCCTCGCTGCTGCCATTTGCTCGTACTGAGATATAAACGACTGAACCTTTCCCATCTCCTGATCTATCTTAACCAGGGTCTCGTTTAGGTTCTTCAACCCCTCTTCCAACTGAGCCTTTCGCTTGGAAAGAGTTTCTTTGGCGTCATCAACGTTCTTCTCGATGCTAACGCTTGCACCGACTTCCAAAATGACCTTATCTGTGGAGGCAAGTTTGGCGTGAATGAAAGAACCCTCGCCAATGGGCACCAAAATATTTTGTCCCACTTCAGCAGTTTTCATAGATTCGAGGACGTTCAAGGCCTTGTTGCAGCCATCCATAGATGCTTGGAATAATTCCACCTGACGAACGATGGCCTCCGCCTCTGATTGATACCGCTGGTAGGTCTGCAAAAGTTTTTGTATATCTTCCTCGCTGGGAACTCCAGAGGCCCCCTCAGCCAAGATTTTTCACCTCGTCTATCTTGATGAAAATCCTCTTCACGCCTTGCTCGCTTCCCAATAAAGAGAGGGTCTTTTCCACAGCGTTCTTTTCGTTCTGGCTTTCAAGGACCTTGGTAAAAGATTGCCAAGCATTTCCAACCTTAAACGTCCCCTGGATCTCAAATTCACTCATGAAAAACTACTCCATAAAACCCAATGCATCTTCAATTCGGCCCAGCTCAGGGCCGGTAGTCTCCTTTCCGGCCACATATCCTCGGCTGCTAGCCAAAATTCCCGAACCTACCAAAGGAGACCCAAAATTGACCGTACCTACGTCCACGGGAAGTTGGAAGAGATCCTCTAGGATGGCAAGCTCTGCATCGGTCAGCCTGGGATGGGCTAACAACCCTTTGTTGGTGACCACTGCAGCCATTCCTACCGTTTTGAGGCCGCCAATGGTACCATATTCCACCTGGACACCCAAGGTCTTGGAGATCCTCTCGCAAGCTCTCTCAGACAGAGCGGGGTGAACCAGTGCAGCATTGTCGTTACTCAGTATAACGTTCCCTACCGCACTGATCTTGCCAGGAAGCCGGGCCACATCACCGTAATCGGAGAGCCTATTAATCTCCTCATTTGTGGCATAAGAGGTCAATATGAACCCTTTGCTGTTCCCGCAAATTAAGGAGCCCAATAATGAGCTTCCAGCCACCTGAAAGGGAATCGGGGGCCTGCCCAAACATCGCTCCAGCAAGTTGATAGTTCTCGGCCTGGTTAAATGAGGCACCAGCACCGTTTCCTCTGTGCAACAGGCGAAGACTCCCAAAAGAGAGCTTCTTGAGATATTGATCCGCCTATCGGCGTCGTTCACCTGCAAATTCCGCTTCAACTCCACCATCATCAAACTTAACTGCTCTAACCCGAATTTTGTGTGGCGGTTTTTGGCTGCCACGTGCCCATATCTCCTCATTGAGGCTTTTGTCGAGTTTGACCTGTTCAGAAGGCGTTTTCATATGCTTGGCCAGGTATCCTCTGACGACATCTACCGCCTTCGCACTCCTCTTCCATCGTGGAACCTTCTTGACATCCCTCAAAAGAGGAATGGTGTAAATCTGTTCGGTCTCCATTTCGCACACCTTACTCTATACTGCTCCGTCTCCAGTGACGCCTCTTGGGATGACTTACCACGTTCCTCATGGTTTTTATAATCACCCAGGAAGGCACACGTCTATTTTGGTTGAATGCCTTGGCCAACCTGATCTTCTTGCCTTTGGTCCTTCTACTCAAAACTCTTCCTCCCGATAACTATAGAATGTTGATGGTGGGCCGGAAATATGTCATTTATCACGTCCGACCCTTTTTGCTCTTTAAGCGCCAACCTAAGTCCCACTTCGAAGTCTGAAGCGGGATGTTCCTCACTTGGTCGCATCTCGAATTTCAAATAACGCGAGGCCAACAAATTAATGGTCTTGCTACCGTAACCAGCCAACGGCCTTATGTAATGGACTGCAAACCGATCTTCTAAACTTCGAATATCGCTATTGCTCATCACCGGAGCCCGATCTTCCCGTTTCGTTCCATCGGCCAAGAATTCACTTTCTTGAGCCAAGGTCTCCAAAGCGCATTTATGTACGTAGTTCAGCGCGTCCTTGGGATAACCAGTATCCAAGAGCATCTGCAAAGACGTATCTAGAACCCCCTCTTGGAAATATATGGTCCTATGGAGATGGCCTAACGCTTTTGCGGCCTCTTGGGCAGCCATTTCAGTCCCATCATGACCATAGCTAAAGGTCACCAGCTCCAAATCGAAGAAAGGCTCCAGAAGAATGGCGGTAAGAGCACTGTCTTTGCCGCCGCTGAATAAAACGGTGGCTTTGGCTTTCATCTTCTCGTGATGGAAATCTCCCTTTTCTTGGGCACGATCTGCTGAAGTATGGCTTTAAGCTGCTCGTCATTGATGGCACCTTGCAACCGGCCACTCTGCGCCAAAGCCACTAGCTGTGCCTCGATCTGTGAGGCCAATTCCGGCCGGGCCATGCGTATACTGCTGAGTCGCTCTCTGGCATCAGGAGTCAGAATGCTTCTCATTATGGCCTGCTTTCGAGCTTCCAGCTCTTGTTGCATCTGTTCTTGTTGAGCGGCGTAAGCTTGAGAATCACCCTGTTGACGCTGAAGCTCTTCGAGCTTTCTGCGCTTCAGCGCCGCAAGCTCATCATCCGTTCCCATGGCTCAATACCTCTCTAGACCTGGTATCGTTTTCTGAACTTCAAGCTTGACCTGATGGGCGATGTTGTCCAAGAATGACTGGCCAGTTGGCGTAATCTGCCGCCCATCCCTTACCTGCTTTACGTATCCCACCGTTTCCAGCTGCTGCAAGGACTCTCTAATCACAGAACCGCTACCCTTTACGAAAGAGTCACCGGCAGTGGTCTTGTGATATCTGCCGCCGTAGTAGGTTCTGAGACGGGAGACTCCTACAGGCCCGTCGATGTACAATCGGCGAAGCACCGAAGCGCATCTCACATACCACCAGTCAGGGTCGATTGGGGGCAGCTCTTTGTGAACGCCAGTCTTCGCATAAGAAGCCCACTTGGGCGGGTCGATCTTTTCGCTTGCTTTGAGTTCCTGTGCCACAGCATCTATGAAATTGGCGGGTGGTACATCATAAACCGTTGTCAAATCATTCAATCCTCCAAGACGATAAGCAATAAACCAGGAACCTTAAACGAGCTAAGTATAAATGTTTTTTCTAGATAACCGATCAGATCCATCAAATGAGTTGTTTCCCCTCAGTAGGCCCCAAAAAAGGGACGACAAATAGCTTGAATTCGCGTTCAGTCCGTCTCCGAATGCCAATTGGACTTGTTTTTCTTTCGCTTAGGTTTGACCTAAAGGTTATAGTGTTTAACGATACTTTTCGGATTAATCTCGAACTCTCATGAGTTAGAGATTTGGCCTATTCGTGTCGTTAAGCACTATTCTGGCGAGAACCAATTAGTATCATCTAATTGGTTTTCGACTATAGTTTCATCTAATTGGTTCTCGATTATAAAATGCAGCCATAGTCAAAGCCAAAATCGCTAACAATATCGAGTCCTGTGACGCAAAACGCTAATAACGTGCCCATTTTACAGCAGGTCTGCGTTTCTATTGGCAAGGCCAAGAACATTCAAAAGCCCCAAAAGGTTATCTCTAGATAGATTACCGTCTGATACTTTCTTCAGAATATCTTTGGCATTGAAGGCCACTCCAAGTCCTGCATTCTGGATCATCAAACAATCATTGGCCCCGTCGCCTACTGCAACCACGTTATCCAGGCTCATTCCCTCCAGCTCTGCCAAATAATTGACGATTCTGCCCTTGGCCTGGGCATCGATGATATCGCCCTCGATTTCACCGGTGAGCACATCATCACGCACTTCCAACTGGTTGGCGAAGGTATAATCGAACCCCAACCTCGCCTTTAAAATGTCCGTAAAATAGGTGAAACCACCACTTATAAGAGCGGTTTTGTAGCCCACCGACTTAAGGTGGTTGATAAGTTCTTCGGACCCAGGAGTTAGCCTAATGTCTTTTGCAATCTCTTCCAGCGCGCTGATCGGAGTTCCACGCAGAAGGCGAACCCTTTCCCTCAGCGCCTCTTCGAAGTCCAACTCGCCGTTCATGGCCCTCTCTGTGATGTTTTTAACCTCCGCATCAACACCCACGAATTGAGCCATCTGATTTATGGTCTCGAAATCGACGATGGTAGAGTCCATATCGAATACTATGAGGCGTTTTTCTTTTCGGAACTTGTCCAACCCCTGCACCACAACATCCAATCCCAACGCCTCGCATCGGAACCGTAGGTCCGACCGAATCTCATTTTCATTGCGGTCACCGAAATCCATTAAGAATTCTATGGATATCAAATCGCCCCGGGCGGTAACTGAGGCCTTATCGATATTGATGCCCATCTCCAACGCCAATGAAGACACATCATAGATTATTCCCACCCGATCTTTTGCCAAAATGGTGACAGCTTGCAAGTTCTTATTGCCTCCGCGACCGCCTCGGTAAAGCTCCAAAGGTAGTAAGCTTATCTCCACGCCAAGGCTCGGCGCCATTTGCTGTAAACATGACTCCAGCTCTTGGGGCGATGCCTCAGCCTTCTCGAAATCTGCTATCATAGACATGACGAAAAGACCGCGTAACACCCTCTGATTCAGATCAACTACGTTGACTTTCATCGCTGCGGGCACTTTTAAAAGATCGCGCATGATCCCTGGCCGATCCCTACCCAGAACGGATATTACCCAGAGATGTGAGCTACATGGAGGTTCCGTTTCTGATTTTTTTTCTTGCATCAACCTGACCAGAAGGGGGGTGGACATTCCTGGCTAAATAGTTTTTCAATATATTCTCCAAAAGGTGTATATGTGATGATCCAACAGCAACCCAGACATGGGACTCGAAAAGCGGCATGAGTTGTCGGCACTCTTTGCAATAATTCTTGTGGGGATAATGGTGAGGATGCTCTCAGCAAGAAGAGTGCTGGTCGGCGATGACGTGCTATTTTACGGTTATGATTCTTTTTACCATATGCGCAGAATACTTTTTACAGTGGATCACTTTCCACATACGCTCTGGTTCGATTCTTATTTGAACTACCCCTATGGTCATTTGCTTTCTTGGCCGCCCCTCTTCGATCAGCTGGTGGCTGGAACGGCATTGCTTCTGGGCGCAGACTCGCAACACTCAATTGAGCTGGTTGGATCTATGATGGCCCCCATTTTAGGGACAATTACCATCGTCGCCTTGTACTTCCTGGCAAAAGAGATCTTTGGAATGCGGGTGGCACTGCTTTCGGCGTTAATGTTGGCCATATCCTCAAGACACGTGGGGAAAAGTTGTTTCGGCTGCGTAGATCACCACGTGATAGAGGTTCTCTTAGTGGTTACCATAATCCTATTTCTGTTGCTGGCCATATCTAGAGAGCAAAAACGATGGTTCGCCATTTTAGCAGGCATATTTATTGCAGCTTTGGCTTATTCCTGGTATGGGGCCCCCGCATATCTCATATTTTTCCTGCTATATGCTGCAGTCCAGTTCACCATGGACATAAAAAAGGGCAACTCTTCAAAGGACCTTACCGCTGTTTTACTGGTTGCCTTTGGAACAGGCCTCGTTCTCATGGCACCTTTTTGGAGCCAAAACTGGATGAAGATTTCCTTTTTTGCCTCGGCAGGAATTTTAGCAGGCATTCTTCTGCTCTATGCCACTTCACGCATCTTCGTGGTGAAAAAAATTCATTGGTTGATATTTCCACCAACGATAATCATCCTCGGTTATGCATCTTTGATATTGACCTACTTCCTTGAAGGGTTCATACCGTCACTGCCTTCTGTCTCTCGTATTTTGACATCTGGAATGAATTACGTATTTGCAGGAAGCCTCATCTCTGACGTAGTGACAGAGGCTGTGCCACTTTTAAAGGCCGTAAATGTAATATCATATTTAGGATTCAGCATAATGCTTTCATTAGCAGGATTGGGAGTTTTAATCCACAAACATTACTACAACGGAATCTCACGTGGACAACTTTTGTTCTTGTCTTGGGCGCTATTCACCTTTGTGCTGTCCATTGCCCAGATCAGATTCCTGTACATGTTCTCTGCCTGCATGGCCATATTGACAGCATGTTTGTTCTTTGGGATAACTGACCAGCTCAAAGCTACAGAGAGATTCAGGCCAAATTCCAACTCGTCCAATTCGAACATACCCAAATTGGTCCCCCTGGTCGTTCTGGGCATTTTGGTATTTCCTTCGGCTGCAGATTCCTTGCTGATAGCCGATGAGCATCCTTACATCGTGGGAGATTGGAACCAATCGTTAAAGTGGCTGGAGGAGAACACTCCTGACACCAGTGGTTTTTACGATCCCGAAAATGAACCAGAATATAGCGTCCTCAGCTGGTGGGACTTTGGCAACTGGATTTTATATAAATCCCAAAGGCCAGTGGTGGCCAACAACTTCCAGGCAGGTGCTGTCGACTCAGCGCAGTTTTTTTTATCAGAGAACGAAGATGAGGCTTTGAAGGTAGTAAACAAAAGAGGAATCAAGTACGTTATAACGGACTCCAAAATGGTGTATGAAATATTGCCCACCATGGCCCATTGGCTGAAAGAGGAACCATCCAGTTACGTCCACATAATCGAAGAGCGTGATAGCTACATCTACGAACATTCAAAAAAATTCATGGGAACGTCACTATCGGGGATGCACCTTATGGACGGTAGAGGAATGGGACACTTCAGGCTCATACACGAGTCAAATTCAACCGTAGGCATGATGTTTCCAACCCATAGAGTTAAAATTTTTGAATTCGTTCCCGGTGCTAAAATAACGGGCACCACACAACCTGACCAGCCCGTAGGATTGACCTTGAACATGACTTCCAACCAGGACAGAAAATTCCAGTACTTCAACTATGGAGCTCCTGAAGATGGAAGATACGAAATAACGGTGCCTTATTCAATAGAAGGCAAATATGAAACACATGCCGTCGAGCCTTACAAGGTATTTTCTGGAGGCGTCTTGAAGTTTGTGAATGTCAGCGAGGAAGACATCCTTTCTGGCAAGGAGATTGTGGTAAACTTCTAGATATTTGCTCCAATTTTTTAAAATTTTTAATTATAGTTTTTAACGATACCTTTTGAATTATAGTCGGGAACCAATTATATGAAACTAGTTGGTTCTCGCCAGAATAGTGTTTAACGATACTAGTAGGTCAAATTTCAAACTCACGAAAGTTTGAAATTTATCCGAAAAGTATCGTTAAACACTATAATCTCGAACTCGCAAGAGCTAGAGATTTGACCTATTCGTATCGTTAAGCACTATTCTGGAGAAAAATAATTAGTATCATCTAATTGGTTTTCGACTATATCTGCAGTTAAATGTCCATGAATGGATTTGGCCGCGATTCTGCCAGCACCCATGGCCAAAATCACGGTAGCTGATCCAGTTACGATATCTCCACCGGCCCATACATTTTCCAAGGAAGTTTTACCAGTATCTGAATCAACCTCGATGTAACCCCATTTGTTCAGCTTGAGCCCTTCTATCGATCGGGTGAGCAAGGGGTTAGCATCTGTGCCCAAGGCCACAATCACAAGATCACATTCTAGCTCGAACTCTGAACCTTCGATTGGAACTGGCCTACATCTGCCGGACTCGTCAGGCTCGCAAAGCATCATCTTAAGGCATCCCATACCCCTCACATGACCAGAATCATCGCCCAAAAATCTCGCAGGATTGGCGAGCAAGATTAACTCCACCCCTTCCTCTTCAGCGTGTTTTATCTCTGCCAAACGGGCTGGCATCTCTTGGCGAGATCGACGATAAACCACACGAACTCGTTCAGCACCCAGACGCAAGGCGGTTCTGGCAGAGTCCATGGCCACATTTCCTCCACCCACAACGATTACGTTTTTGCCTCGGGGTATTGGGGTATCGTACAAAGGAAACTGGTAAGCTTTCATGAGATTTGCCCGGGTCAAATATTCGTTCGCCGATAATATCCCCACCAGATTTTCATTGGGGAGGTTTAGAAACTTGGGAACGCCGGCCCCCAACCCCAGAAATACGGCATCATACTCTTCTTGCAGCTCCTCCAAGGTTATCGTTCTGCCTACCACCGAGTTACACCGGATCTCCACGCCCTGCCTTTCCAGTGATGCCACCTCGTGGGCCACGATCTCTTTGGGCAACCTAAACTCGGGAATGCCGTACACCAAAACCCCGCCTGGCTTGTGCAGGGCTTCAAATATGGTCACCAGGTGACTCCGAGCGATTAGATCTCCTGCAACGGTGAGACCTGCGGGCCCTGCACCAACCACTGCCACCCGCTTTCCACTTGGTTTATGAGGACAAGGATCAGCTTCAATGTTATTTTGCCGAGCGAAATCCGCCACAAACCCCTCTAGATTCCCAATGGCAATCGGCGTCCCCTTTTTATTCAAAACACACTTTTTTTCGCACTGTATCTCCTGTGGACAGACTCGACCGCACACAGCTGGCAAACGATTCTTTTCCCAAATCGTATTTATGGCCTCTTGGAACTGGCCTTCTCTTATATGCTCTACGAAAGCGGGAATGTCAATTCCCACAGGACAGCCTGAAACGCACGGGGGCCTTTTGCACTGCAAACAGCGAGAAGCCTCCTCTTTGGCCATTTGGGGAGAAAAACCCAGAGGTACTTCACAGAAGTTCTTCGTCCTAGCGGCAGGTTCCTGCTCAGGCATGGCCAACCGAGACTTTTTTTCTTTTTTGGGCATTTTTTCCGCCATTTCTGTCACCAAATACCGTCCTGAAAACAGCTTATCTAGATCCTTGCAAATTCGTCTCAAGCCTGCACTGGTGTTCCTCAAAGCTCTCTTTTTCTTCTTTCTTGTAGGCCTGTAAGCGTTGCATGAGCTGATCAAAATCTACCTTATGCCCATCGAACTCAGGCCCATCTACACAGGCAAATTTGGTCGTACCGCCCACAGAAACCCGACAGGTACCACACATGCCAGTGCCATCTATCATTATGGGATTAAGGCTGACAATGGTCTTGATTTTGTAAGGCCTGGTGATCTCAGATATTAACTTCATCATGATAACCGGGCCGATGGCCACCACCAGATCCACCTTTTCCTCACCGAGCAATTGTTCTAGCACCTCTGTGACGAAACCACGGCGACAATAGGAACCATCATCTGTGCAAACGTGAAACTCGTCAGATATTGATTTTAAATTATTTTCTAGTATGAGCAGATCCTTCGTGCGTGCCCCAATTATACTTATGACCCGGTTTCCCACCTCTTTCAAACCCCGGGCAATGGGATATAAAACAGCAACTCCTGTTCCTCCTCCAACGCATATAACGGCCCCCACCTTTTCCATATGAGTGGGCAGGCCCAGAGGACCGACTACATCTTGATAGCTTTCACCCACCTGAAGCTCTTTAAAGAGGGCGGTGGATTTGCCAACCACTTGGTAGATGACAGTTATCGTTCCTCGCTTTGGGTCGGCATCGGCCATGGTAAGCGGTATGCGCTCACCAGTTTCGTTGGCCTTAAGAATGACAAACTGTCCAGGCTTTACCCGTTGAGCGATTTGGGGGGCCTCAATTTCGTTTAATATGACTGTGCCCCTTGCCATTTCTTCACGCCTTACAATTCTATGCATATCCCACCATTATAGAGCCATGTATGTCTAAAATACGATTTTTACGCCATTGCCATGAAACTCATTATCATAAAAGCATATCCAAAGCAATTATTTAAACTCGTAATATTTATAATGATTACGAACTTATATTTTGCAACAGTATTCGAACTAATAATAACCTGTTGGTCGAATAAATAATTGAAGATCCGCCCCTCAAACGGATCTACTCTATTTGGTAAGTTATGGTCACGCTGGCACTGGTCTCAAGCTCCCCGGGCATTATGGGCGTCGAAGAGCTCAATAAAGCAGTTTCAGCACCAAATGCCTTGCTGTACACAACGGGTGTGACTGAAGGCGTAACTGATATGTTCAAAATCCTACCCAGTTTAACGTCTGCAGCCTCTGATATGACCAGGGCCTTGCTCTGGGCATCTTCCACAGCGTTTTCCAGAGCCACTTCCTGAAGGTCAGAAGAATCTTCCAGTCTGAAGACGATGCTTTCCACAGTATTGGCACCAGAATTCACTGCAGCATCTATCAAATCTCCAACGTCTATCTCCTCTGATAGGTCCTGGGTAACTGTTACCTGGTTACTAACCTCGAAGGTTATTACGTCTGAATATTCACCGTCGATCCATTCCCTCTGTGGATATATATTGAAACGGCTGGTTTGAATGTCCTCTTCCGCTACACCTGCATCTTTTAGCGCCTCTACTACGTCATTCATGAGTTTGTTGTTGTCGCCCAGGGCCGTAGCCGCGCTGGCGTCACTGGTCTGTACCCCTAGAGTCACTATAACCTGATATGGTTGGCTGCTGGCCACCCCAGTTCCAGATACTATGAGCTTAGATGAATCAATATCATCAGCACCCAAACAAGAGCTGGTCGATGCCAAAAGCACCATCAATCCCAAAATAAGGGCGTTCATACTTTTCATATCAATAACCCCCATACATTATAATCGGGAGAATAGATAAACAGAACGGTCGAAACGATAAATCTCATAAATATTCAGACGATAGTTCGATAAACTCTCTTTCCGTTCCGACCACCACTTTTTAATTCCCACACCGAACATATATTTCCCCCATGAGCAACATTGGAAAGTCGATCCGACTGGAACGTATAATCAATAGAAAAACTCGACGAACCGTCATTGTGCCTATGGATCATGGCCTCACTGTTGGGCCCATCGAAGGGTTGATAGATTTACAAGAAGCTGTGCACAAAGTAGCAGAAGGCGGAGCCAACGCTGTTTTGGGCCACATGGGCCTGCCCCTTCATGGCCACCGAGGTTACGGCAAAGACGTAGGACTTATAATACACCTCTCGGCCAGCTCTTCTCTTGGTCCTGACCCCAATCATAAAGTATTGGTAACCGACGTAGAAGATGCCATCACGATTGGCGCTGACGCAGTCAGCATTCACGTAAACGTGGGTGCAGAAGATGAAGCCAAAATGTTGGCCGACCTGGGTCGAGTGGCAAGGACCTGTGACCGCTGGGGAATGCCCCTCTTAGCCATGATGTACCCACGTGGAAACAAAGTAATTTCAGAACACAATGTGGAATACGTAAAACACGCGGCACGAATCGGCGCTGAGCTTGGCGTAGACATCGTAAAGACAAACTACACGGGTTCTCCAGATACCTTCAAAGAGGTGATTAAGGGCTGCAAAGTTCCCATCGTGATTGCCGGAGGCCCCAAAATGGACACCGAACAAGAAGTTATGGAGATGGTTTATGATTCCATAAGCGTTGGTGGAAGCGGACTATCCATAGGCAGAAACATATTCCAGGCTCAAAACCCCTCTCTGTTCGTTAAAAAGCTCTGCAAAATAGTACATGAAGGCTATACCGCTGAAGAAGCCGAAAAAATGGAGCTTTGATTAAAAAATCTGGGCAGGGGCGTTGGCCAACAATATCAGTTGACGTCAGGCCCACCAATAATTGGAACCAATTAGGCGGTGAAGGATTCGCGGATATTTAATGTAACCCTGACCGTTACTAAATATAAAATAAATAATTCCAAGTTGCGAATTTTGTTGTGATATGGCCCCCCTAACGATAAATCTGACGATTGGGAGCAAAGTTTATTTATCTAGCAGGATCTGGTATTCGGCTTAAAAACAATTGGGGTATATGACAATCATGGAACTGGAAAAGCTTCGTTATGGTACGGAACTGCTGAAGCGCGGCTTCGCAAAGATGCAAAAAGGTGGTGTCATAATGGACGTCACCACGTCTGAGCAAGCCATCATCGCAGAAGAAGCAGGCGCTGTAGCCGTTATGGCTCTACAAGCAGTACCGGCTGACATAAGAAAAATGGGTGGTGTGGCCAGGATGGCCGACCCAAAGATAATCCAGGAGATCATCGATTCGGTTACCATACCTGTCATGGCTAAGGTCAGAATAGGTCATTTTGTGGAGGCTCAGATCCTGGAAGCCATCGGTGTTGACATGATCGACGAGTCTGAGGTGCTTACACCCGTCGATGAACTCCACGTTGAAAAGGCCAAGTTCACCGTTCCCTTCGTCTGCGGTGCCAGAAACTTGGGAGAGGCCCTAAGAAGGATAAAAGAGGGCGCTGCCATGATTAGGACAAAAGGCGAGGCAGGGACTGGCGATGTGAGCGAAGCTGTACGCCACATGAGGCTGATCACGGGTCAAATCAGAACTCTGGAAGGAATGAGCAACGAAGAGCTGAGGAAGGTGGCCAGAGACATAGAAGCTGATTATGAGCTGGTCTGCGAGTGCGCACAGATTCAGAGATTACCTGTGGTGAACTTTGCCGCAGGCGGTGTGGCAACCCCTGCAGATGCTGCCATGATGATGCAGATGAAAGCCGACGGTGTGTTTGTAGGCTCGGGCATATTCAAATCCGAGAAACCGCAAATCATGGCTGACGCAATCGTGGAAGCGGTGAACAACTACGACAATCCTGCCAAGCTGGTAGAGATATCAAAGGGACTGGGCGATCCCATGAAAGGCATCGACATCGGTACCCTCTCAAAAGGAGAGATCATTCAGACGAGATAGGGGTTGATCGATTAAATATTGGGGTTATCGCCTTTCAGGGGGACGTATCTGAGCACGTTTTGACCATGGAAAATGCCCTTGAAAACGAAGGCGTAAAAGATGGATCTGTAATCGAAATACGCAAGGCTGGAATCGTTCCCCACTGTGACGGCATAATTCTGCCAGGAGGGGAAAGCACCACCATAAGCAGGCACCTGAAACGAACCGGCGTAGAAGAAGAGATAAAAGAAATTTCACTATCAGGAGTCCCCATAATGGCCACGTGTGCAGGCCTGATAGTCATCTCCAAAAACGTGAATGGTGAAAAGAGATTTGAGCCCTTGGAGTTGCTGGACGTAGAAATAGAGCGAAATGCCTTCGGCACCCAAAGGGAATCCTTCGAGTCCGATTTGGTGGTGAAAGGTTTCGACCAGCCTTACCACGCGGTATTCATAAGAGCACCAGCCATAACTGGCTGGTCAAAGAAAGTCAACGTTTTGGCTCAGATCGACGAGCTTGCTGTGGCCGTTATACAAGATAATTTGATAGGTTTGGCCTTCCATCCGGAACTCACATCAGACTTGAAGTTTCACAAAATTTTTTTAAGTAAGACTTAAACGATGTTGAATAAAAACTGACGTACCTATAGGAGACGGGATGACAATGCTTGGTTTGGATGAAGGGTTCGTGGAAAAAAGCTTCGAAGAGATGGAAGAGGACATGAAAGAGCTTCTGACTATGGCTGAACGCCAAAAAAAAGAAGCCAGCGAGCTGCTCAGAAGTTCAGAGTCTCTTCGCAATCAATCGATAGATTTGCGCAAAGATTTGCCGGAGAAGGCCGAAGGAATCTGGCAAGAAGCAGATAAACTACAAGCGGATAGCAAAGAGCTGATGAGACAATCCGTTGATAACAAACTGAAAGCCAATGATATTAAACATCGTTTAGATGTCCATCAACAGATTGTGGAAGTAATTGACCACGCCGACGAATTGTGGAAAGGCGCTATCAAAAGCAAACGGCTTTAATCCTCAAACACTATCTTTTTCTGAGTTTCAAAAGTCCCATTCAACGTCTGGTCCGTCTTCATTTTTTTGTAAAACTTAGAGTATTCTGTCTTGGTCCCCCAAATTCCTTCGAAAGACTGTTGGGAGTCAAAAAGGATGCTGTGTTGCGAATTATTGAAGCTTTTTATAAATCCCATCTCAGATTTATCTAGGCTGCTGGTATTGAACCGTTCTGTTACGCTAGCGCCCATGCCACTGTGGAAATAAGGTGACTCAAAAGTCTTAAACCCTTTGAGCTGTCCATCGCTGAATACCAAAAGCCTGCTATCTGTAAAGTTGACTAAGGGATTGCCCTTCTCAACAGCCTTTTGCGTACTCATTTCTATAGAACCATAACCATCTAACTTCTCTTCCACGCGCATGGACGATTCCCTAAACTCATTTTTGATGGAGACGTCCCCTTTGCCCACGACCATCGAACATTCCTTAAATTGCATATTCAATTTTTCGCCTTGGTACTCCTCGCTGTAGGCATCATCTATAGACAAAGAGGAGGACGTATTGGCAGTAGAGGAGCTGGCATCGTCCCAGAGCAACAAGTAGGGGCCATCTTCCGCCCAACGCAATCCATCGCTTACTTTAACGGAAAGCGTTACGTAGGTCCCCGCAGATTGGCCAGGAATCCCACCGCTCCAAATACCATTCGTGAGCGTGCCTTCTTTTAAGTCCATGTTAAAACCGTTCATCTGATCGATGTCCAGCAAATCCTGCCTGCTCACAGATACCTTCGCCACACCCCACAAAAGTACTACAGACTTTATTCCGCCATCGTCAGATGCACATACAGATATGTTCACCGGCGATCCAGGCACAGGCTCATCAGGATCGGCGCTTACATAGATTATATAAGGCGGGTCGTCATCTGCTAGACCTTCAGATGTACTTAACATTGAATCGAAATTATCAGTTGAATATACTGAGTTTTCAAGCTCATCAATTGGCCTGACAGAAGGTTGTGACCCAAAATCCTCAGATGAAAGATCGAAAGACGATGGATAAGTCAGGTTCTGACGTTCTGCTGAAAAGAACGTTTGCTCGTCCAGTGAGATCCCAGAAAACTGGGATGACCCAGGGACGATAACAGGTGAAGTGAAAACGTCACCATCAAACGGATTCTCAGAGACTTCTTCAAAGGGCAGAACGGACTTTAATAGTTCTTCATCTGTATATTGAGTGCTGCCTTCAGCATCTGAATTCGATTTTTGGAACCTGATGCTATCCATCATCTTTTTCAGACGCTCTATCAAATCGCTTACGCCAGACGACTCATCCTCTGGTCTTTGGCCTACTTCAACATATACGGGACTAGACATACCTTTCGAGTCTTCTGTCAAATAGTAGGTATCCACCTCAGTCAACAGTTCCGAGGAAGCAGAAGCATAATGACCATATTCGGGCTCAATATAGGATTCTGATCCCAAATCATTATTCAGATCGATAAATGGTTGAGGCGGGCGTTTAATTTCCCATAAATCATCAGAGATCACGTTGGGTTTTAGTACATCGACGTGAAGTTCACATTTGTCCACTACTGAAGGGCTAGAAGATCTTCTACCTGTGAAGCCCTCTGCAGTTATTTGGTCATCTATTTCACCTGTGACCACTATCGTTGACTGTACAGAACTAGAGGCTCCAGATTCCAAATAGTCTATGGTCCCCAGATGGCCCAAGAATTTTCCTATAATGAAAGTGTTGTGGAGAGGGTCATTACCCTGATTATTTACCACACATTCGATATTCACTTCATCTCCCACGTTTGCCGTCTGAGGATCTGCCGAAACTGAGAGAGATATGGCAGCATCGACCAAGTTTGCCTTGACAGTACCCGAGTCGGTCCAAATTTGGCCCTTAGAATCGCTGCCTTCCACTTCAAACTTTAAAATACAGTTTTTGTCCAGGGATAACCAGACCGAACATACTTTGAAGTCCCCAGGATTGAGCCTGTCTACCCGGTCCAAAATACCTAACTTCATTTCAGAGAGGGTCACATCTGTTAAAACTTCATCTCCAGAATTGGTTATGAGACACTCAACGCTGACATTCTCACCCGCACGAACGTCCAGCTCTGAAGGCTTGGCGTTGAGACTTATGCTAGGATTGATGGTCCTTGCTTTAACGGAGATCGAGTCGGATACGACCACCCCATTTGGGAGGGTGCCCTCAGCCCAAGCATTAATTCCTCTACAATCGTCAACCAAATGAGTGGTTGTAACAGACATAGAGCTTCCAGGAGCAATCTCTGGCAACCGGCACCCCTTCTCACCCTCTCTGTTGAAGGTGACGTCTTTCAACTTGATCTCACCGGTGTTTGTTATAGTCCACACAACACCGACAGCCTCCCCAGAATAGCACACGATCTCCAATGGCTCTGCAGTCAGATTGATGCCAGGCTTGAAAAGACGTATATCGATGTTCTCAGATCGGCTTATAGTGC
>Ga0272443_10001162_pt1 | contig 40848 bp, 30 predicted proteins | sample SSMAcet12_FD_193581 | JGI IMG/M metagenome (GOLD analysis project Ga0272443, IMG submission 193581) | Marine sediment archaeal communities from Little Sippewissett salt marsh, Falmouth, MA, United States - SSM-Acet-12 | ecosystem: Environmental > Aquatic > Marine > Wetlands > Sediment ...
TGCGCCGCGGGCTTCGTCATCGGCAACAACGTCCTGATCGTCTCGGGCTCGCTGGTCGGTGCCTCGGGGATCATCTTGACCAGCATCATGTGCAAGGCGATGAACCGGTCGCTGACCAACGTTCTGTTCAGTGGGTTTGGCTCGGCCACGGCCAGCACCGCCACGGGCTATCAGGGCGAAGCCAAGCCGATCAGCGCCGAGGACGCCTATCTCATTCTGGAAGCGGCCCGCAACGTTGTCTTCGTCCCCGGGTACGGCATGGCCGCTGCCCAGGCTCAACATGTGGTGCGAGAGCTCGGTGAATTGCTGGAGGCCAACGACGCCGAGGTGCGCTACTGCATCCATCCGGTGGCCGGTCGCATGCCCGGACACATGAACGTGCTGCTGGCCGAGGCGAATGTGCCCTACGAAATGCTGGTCGAGCCGCCCGACGTGAATCCGAGCATGGAGATGGTGGACGTGGCCGTGGTCATCGGCGCCAACGACGTCGTCAACCCGGCCGCCCGCGAGGACGAAAACAGTCCGCTCTGGGGTATGCCGATCATCGACGTGGATCGCGCGCAAACATGCATCGTGCTCAAGCGTTCGCTCAACCCCGGGTTTGCGGGCGTGGACAATTCGCTCTTCTTCAAAGACAACACCCGCATGCTGTTCGGCGACGCCAAGGCCTCGATCGGTACGCTGATCTCGGAATTCAAACAGTAGCCAAGTACGTCACGCGGCTAACGATCGCCCATCGGCACGTAAGGACGAGGTGCCGGCCCCGCGTACAGCGCCTTGGGCCGGAAGATGCGGTTGTCTTTGCGCTGCTCCAAGATGTGGGCCAGCCAGCCAGGCGCGCGGGCGGCCGCGAAAATCGGTGTGAACAAATCGCGCGGAATGCCCAGCAGCGCGTAGACGGCGCCGGAGAAGAAGTCCACGTTCGGGTAGATCGGTTTGCCCTTCTCTTCCATACGGGCTCGGAACCCTTTTTCGATTTCCTTGAGAATCTCGTAGAGACTCGCATCGCCCTGCTGCTGAGAAAGATCAGTAAGCATTTTCTCCATCACAATCGAGCGTGGGTCTTTGGCCTTGTAGACGCGGTGGCCCATGCCCATGACCTTGCGCTTCTCGCCCAGCGCTTTGTTGAGCCAGGCCGCGACCTTGTCTTTGGAGCCGATCTCCTCGACCATATCCATCACGCGTTCGTTCGCACCGCCGTGCAGGGCACCGGCCAGCGCTCCGATCGCCGCCGAAATGCTGCAATAGCAGGTGGAGTAAGTCGAGGCGACGACGCGGGCTGTGAAGGTGGAGGCATTGAAACCATGCTCGGCGTGCAGCGTTAGGCAGATGTCCATGACCCGGCCCTCTTCCGGCGTGGGTTCTTTGTCGCGCAGCATGTAGAGGAAATTCGCTCCCGTCGAAAGGTCGGCCCGGGGCTCGACGTACGACTTGCCTTCCCGGAAGCGCTGATAGGTCGCCAGCACGGTCGGCAACTGCGCGATCTGGTGCAGGGTGTTGCGGCAGTTGCACGTGGTCGAATGCCGAATCTTGTGCTCCACCGAACTGCTCAGATAGGAAATGACCGACTGAAGCAACTCCATCGGCGAGCCGGCCGGCGGGAACTGGCGAATCATGCTCTGGATCGGCTCGGTCAGACCGCGTGCCTCGCGCATCCGCTGGCTGAAATCCTCAAGCTCATCCTTCGTCGGCAGCTTCTCGTATAGCAGGAGAAACGTCGTCTCCTCGAACGAGGCGTGCTGGGCCAAATCCTCGATCGAATAGCCTCGATAGTAGAGCTTGCCCTGGGCGCCGTCGATCTGGCACACCTCTGATTCAGCCGCAATTACCCCCTCGAGCCCTTTCGCATAAGTTGTTTCAGCCATAAATCTGCCTCCGTAAGAAGCATCACGTGGTCGTTGCCATTGCTTGTTTCATCGACATCGGAGTCGATACAATATTTCCTTTCGCCGGTCGTGCCGGCTCGCCTACAGTTCGAGCAACAGTTTGTCCGGCGCCTCGATGTATTCCTTGACGCGGACGAGGAAACTGACGGCCTCGCGACCGTCGATGACTCTGTGGTCGTACGACAGGGCCACGTACATCATCGGCCGGATGACAATCTCCTCGTCGACGACAACCGGGCGCTTGCGAATCGCGTGCATCCCCAGAATGGCGCTCTGCGGATAGGCAGGAATCGGGGTCGACATCAGCGAACCGAAGACACCGCCGTTGGTGATGGTAAACGTGCCGCCGGTCAACTCGTCGGGCGCCAGTTGCTTGTTCTGGGCCCGCCGTGCCAGGTCGGCGATGGCCGCCTCGATTTCGGCGAAATTCAATTTATCCGCGTCGCGAACGATCGGCACCACCAGCCCGCGCTCGATCGAGATGGCCACGCCGATGTCGTAGAAGTGGTTGTAGATGATGTCTTCGCCATCGACCATCGCATTGACACCCGGGAACTCCTTGAGGGCCTGGCAACAGGCCTTGACGAAGAACGACATGAAACCGATCTTGATGCCGTGCTCCTTCTCGAAATCCGCCTTGTGCTGTTTGCGGATGCCCATGACTTTTTCCATGTCGATGTCGTTGAACGTCGTCAGATAGGCGGCGGTCTGCTTGGCCATCACCAGTCGCTCGGCTGTCTTGCGGCGGATGGCACTCATGCGCACGCGTTCGGTGCGGCGCTCGCCCGTGGTCTTGGCCGGTGGCGTTGGGGAAGGAACCGCCGGTGCCGGTGGCGGCGCGACCGGTGCAGCCGCGGCCGGTGCCGCTGGCGGCGCCGGGGCGGACACAGGTTGCGGCGCCGGAGCGGGCGGTGGAGCCGTCTCCTGTTTTTTCTCAGGCGTCGGCGCTGGTTCGGCCTGGACGGGCTGACTCTCCACCGGCGCGGGCGCCGCGGGTTCGGCCCCGGCCTCGGTATCCAACGTAGCCACCGTCTGGCCGATCTGGATCTCCGTCCCCTCGTCGACGAGAATCTCCAGCGTTCCCGCCGTCGGTGCGGGGATCTCGAGTACGGCTTTGTCCGTCTCCAACTCGAAGAGGTTTTCGCCCTCCGCGACCCGGTCGCCGGACTGCTTGAGCCACGTGACAATGACACCGCTGGTGATCGACTCACCCACCGATGGAACCTTAACATCCTGCTTCATACGGACTATCCCCTGTTCGTGTTACGTTGGGCCGGCCTCGTGGGTCACCGCCGGTTCGAAGGCCTCCGCAATGAGCTGCGTTTGCTCTTTCTGGTACTGCTTGAACGCGCCCGTGGCGCTGCTGCCACTCTCGACTCGGCCGCGGTAGCGCAGCTCGACGGCCGGGAAGTGCGCCCGGAACCGTTCGTGCATGTAGGTCCACGCGCCACCGTTGCTCGGTTCTTCCTGCACCCAGCAAACCTCTTGCAGATGGTCGTAGCGGTCCAGGCACGCGGCCAGAGCCCGCTCGGGAAATGGATACAATTGTTCGACGCGCACCAGCGCCGTGTCGTGGCGGCCGGTCTCTTCACGGCGGGCCAACAGCTCGTAGTACACCTTGCCCGAACACAGCAGTACCCGCCGGACCGGACCGGGTTCACATGAATCATCGAGCACGGCCTGAAAACGCCCCTGCACCAGATCTCCCAGAACCGACACGGCCTGGGCATGGCGCAGCAGGCTCTTGGGCGTCATGATGACCAGCGGCTTGCGATACTGGGCCTTGACTTGCTGCCGCAAGGCATGGAAATACTGCGCCGGCGTCGTGAGATTGCAGATCTGCATGTTGTCGTTGGCCGCCAGTTGCAGGAACCGCTCCAGCCGCGCGCTGGAATGATCGGGCCCCTGGCCTTCGCAACCGTGCGGCAACAGCAGAACCAGGCCACTCAAGCGGCCCCACTTGCCTTCGGCCGACGCGATATAGTTGTCGATGGTGACCTGCGCCCCGTTGGCGAAGTCTCCGAACTGCGCCTCCCACAGCACCAGCATGTGCGGATTGACGAGGGAGTAGCCGTACTCGAAACCCAGCACGGAGTACTCGGAAAGCGGACTGTCGTAGACGGAAAACTCCGCCTGCTCGGCCGCGATCTCGCGCAGCGGTGTATACGAACGGGGCGGCGTACTCTCCGTATCCCACCAGGTCAGATGCCTCTGGGAAAACGTCCCGCGGGCCGAATCCTCGCCACTCAAACGGACGCGAATCCCTTCCAACAGCAATGAGCCGAAAGCCAGCGCCTCAGCGTAGGCCCAATCGAGCGTCCCCTGCTCATCGAAAGCCTGGCGTTTGCGCTCCAGGATTCGTCCGAGGGTCCGGTGAATGTGGAATCCTTCCGGGACCGTCGTGACATGGTGCGCGACGCGCCGCAGCTTCTCCTCGGAAGCCCCCGTATCAACCGGGTCGTGATTGTATCGACCGTTGATACCGGCCCAGCCGGGCCCTTGCGTCGTATCGATGTGCGAGACCGCTTCCGAACGGGACTTGTCCAGCGCCTGCCTCAGTTCCGCCCGGAACCCCTCGGCCAGCGCCTGCTGCTCGTCGGCACTGATGACGCCTTCCTCGGCGCAACGCCGCCCGTAGAGCGTGGCCGTGCTGGGGTGATCCCGAATGATCTTGTACATGCGCGGATGCGTAAAGGAAGGCTCATCCGCCTCGTTGTGCCCGTGCCGACGGTAGCAGAAGACGTCGAGAATGCAGTCGCTGCCGTGGGTCTGCCGGAAACGCAAGGCCAGATCCGCCGCGTAGACCAGTGCTTCCGGATCGTCGCCGTTGATGTGGAAGATCGGCACAGGCAACGCCTTGGCCATGTCCGTGGGAAAGGCCGACGAGCGCCCCTGCCGCGCCGGTGTCGTGAAGCCGATCTGATTGTTGATGATGATGTGGATCGTGCCGCCGGTGGTGTAGCCTTCCAGACGCGAGAGGTTGAGCGTCTCGGCCACCACGCCCTGCCCCGAAAACGCGGCATCGCCATGCAAAAGGATCGGCACGATCCGCTTGCGTTCGCGATCCCGCTTCCAATCCTGCAGCGCCCGCGCTTTGCCTTCGACCACGGCATCGACCGACTCGAGGTGGCTGGAGTTGGCCACCATGCTGATATGGGCCACGCCGCCGTCGTCCAGGATGTGGTCGGTGTCGTAGCCGATGTGGTACTTCACGTCGCCCGTGCCGCCGGAGATCCCAGGCCGGAAATTCTCTTCGAACCGGGAGAAGATCTCCTCCGGCGTCATGTGCAGAATGGTATTGAGAATCGCCAGGCGACCCCGGTGCGTGGTGCCGATGACGAATTCATCGATACTGTAGCGACGGGCGCTGTCCACCAGGAAATGCAGCCCGGGGATGATTGCCTCGGACCCTTCAAGCGAAAATCGCTTCTGCCCCACGAACGACTGGCCCAGGGTTTGCTCCAGCGCCTCGGTGCGCAGCAGGTCCTGGAGGATGATGCGCTTCTGGTTGGCACGCAGGGAAGGCTGGTTGTGGGCCGACTCCATCTTGCTGATGAGCCATTTGCGAATGTTCTTGTCCTGGATGTGCAGGAACTCCACACCGACTGAACCGCAGTAGGTCTGCTGAAACGCCGCGATGATATCCCGCAACGGCGCCGGCGAAGGCTTCATATAGCGGCCGGCCGAGAAGACCGTATCCAGATCCTCCTGCGCGATGCCGAACTCCTCGGGCGTCAGCTTCTGGAAGACGCCGGCCTGAGCACGGCCCAGGTAATCGTGGTCGGGCCCGTGGTCGCCGCCCAGCGGATTGAGCCGGGCGTAACGATAGCCGATATCCCGATAGGCCCACAGCAAGCTGTCGACCCGGCTCTGCCGGTAGGCCATGTCGCCCCCGGCGGTCCGCACCTGCCCTGCGGACGGCGCGCCGTTGGCCCCGGCCTCACGACGAAAGTGTGCGTCCCAGACACTGTCGACCGCCGAAGGATCGCTCTGCCACCGGCGGTACATGTTTTCGATGTAGGATAAGTTGTCCATACGCTTGCCCGTTCACGGTCCAATCGCGTGCGCAGCTTTATCGTCCCGCGGACGACAGGGCCTCGGCCATTTGATCGGGCCGGTCTACGACGGTTACACCTGCTTCCCGGAGCGCTTTGACCTTTTCCTCAGCGCCCCCCTTACCACCCGAGATGATCGCGCCGGCGTGCCCCATGCGCTTGCCCGGCGGCGCCGTGCGCCCGGAGATAAACGCCACCACCGGTTTCTTCACTGAACTCCGAATAAACGCAGCGGCCTTTTCCTCGGCATCGCCACCGATCTCTCCGATCAACACGATCGCCTCGGTCTGCTCGTCCGCTTCAAACATCGTCAACAGATCGATGTACCCGGTGCCGACGATGGGATCGCCTCCGATCCCCACGCAGGTCGACTGGCCCAGGTTGTTCTGCGTCAGGTGATAGACCACCTCGTAGGTCAGGGTGCCGCTGCGCGAGATCACGCCGACGCTGCCCGGCTTATGAATCGGTCCGGGCATGATGCCCACCTTGCACTGGCCCGGAGAGATGACGCCGGGACAGTTCGGGCCGATCAGACGCACGTGCTTTTCCTGAAGTTCGTGATAGAGATCGACCATGTCCAATACCGGGACCCCCTCGGTGATGCAAACGACCAGTGAGATACCCGCGTCGGCCGCCTCGCGGACCGCATCCGGCGCGAATCGCGCCGGCACGAAGATGACCGAGCACGTCGCCCCGGTCTGAGCCACCGCCTCGGCCACGGTATTGAAGACCGGCATGGCGTCGACCTGCTGGCCGCCCTTGCCGGGCGTGACGCCGCCAACCACCTGGGTTCCGTATTCGAGCATGGCCCGCGCGTGAAACGAGCCGTCTCGGCCGGTGATGCCCTGTACGATGACCTTGGTTTTCTCGTCGATGAGAATGCTCATGAATTCGCCCCCCCCTCTTGCGCACAGCGGACCGCGTCCCGCACCGCATCGGTCATGTTACGAGCCGCGATCAGACCGGCCTCCTCAAGGATCGCTCGGCCCTGCACTTCATTGGTGCCGACCAGGCGGATGACCATGGGCACGGCGATACCCAACTGGTCCCGGGCCGCGACGATGCCCTGTGCCACGTCGTCGCAACGGGTGATGCCCCCGAAGATATTCACGAGAATGACCTTGAGCTGCTTGTTCCTCAGCAGGATGCGCATTGCGTCGAGCACCTTCTGCGGATTCGAGCTGCCGCCGACGTCGAGGAAATTGGCCGGGCTGCCGCCGGCCAGCTTGATCCCGTCCATCGTCGCCATGGCCAGGCCCGCGCCGTTGACCATGCAGCCAATCTCGCCGAACAAGCTTACGAAACTCAAACCCGCTTTCCGGGCTTCCAGTTCGTCCGTCGTGTATTCCTCGGGGTTTCTCATCGTTTCCAGCTCGGGATGCCTGGGCACCGCGTTGTCGTCGAGGACCACCTTGGCGTCGGCTGCGATCAACACGCCCTGAGCCGTAACAGCCAGCGGATTGATCTCAACCAGCGAGCAGTCCTTCTCGCGCAGGAGTCGATAGGCGTTCTGCACGACCTCCGCCGCCTGCTTGCACTGCGCCTTGTCGGAGAATGATTCTGCCAGCCATGCCTGCACATCCTCCACCTTGCCGGCGGCGGCGCTCAGCGGCAAGCGCCGAATCTGCTCCGGACTGCTGGCGGCCACCTCCTCGATATCCATACCGCCGGCGGCACTGAGAATCAGCACCACCGATTTCGCATCCCGGTCGATCGTGATGCCGAGGTAGTATTCCCCCTGGATGTCGATCTTCTCAGTGACGAGAACATGCTTGACGGACAGGTCCTTCACGGACATGCCGAGAATGTCGTCGGCTGCCCTCTCCGCGTCTTCTGCAGACGAGACCAACCGGATCGCACCTGCTTTGCCCCGTCCGCCCGTCAACACCTGCCCTTTGACCACGGCTTGGCCCCCAAAGCGCCGGGCCGCCCGGGCCGCTTCGGCGCCGCTGTGAGCCAACACCGCCTGCGGGACCACAATGCCATAGGCCTGCAACAACTCCCGAGCCTGGTACTCATGCAGTTTAATGGTCTTTCTCCTTGAACTGCTTGATCGCGCGTTTCGTCAGGTTGATGTTCTTGGTGACCTTGATGCCGCGCGGACAGACGCGCGTGCATTCGAAGTGCCCCTCGCAGGCGTCGACGCCGTTCGGGGCATCCAGCACCTCCAGACGCGGGGCGACGCCCTCGTCGCGACTGTCGAACACGAAGCGCGACGCCTGGACGATGGCCGCCGGACCGAGGAAGTCCTTACCTTCGGCGATCACCGGACAGGCCGACTGACACGAAGCACACAGAATGCACTTGGTCGGGTCGTCGAACTTCTTGCGGTCTTCGGGGCTCTGGACGTTCTCGCCCTGCTCGACTTTGGCGACGGGAAACAGGAAGGGCTTGACTATACGGTACGCTTCGAAAAAACGCGTGTAGTCGACCATGAGATCGCGTTGCACGGGCAGCGACCGCAAGGGCTCCACCGTCACCACGGCCCCGTCTTCCTGGGCCACGTCCTGCACCAACGTCTTACACGCCAGTCGCTCGACGCCGTTGATCGTCATGGCGTCGGAGCCGCAGACACCGTGCGCGCAGCTCTTACGGAAGGAAAGCGTGCCGTCTATGGTGCGTTTGATGAGCATCAGGCAATCGAGCAGCCGGTCCGTGGGCTCGACCGCTATGCTGAAATCCTGAAACTTCGGCGCGTCGTCCGTTTCCGGATTGTAACGTTTGATGCGAAGAACAATGTTCATAACATGCTCCCAAAGGTCCCCGCACCGGTGCGGAGACTTTGTGGTCTAATACACCCGCGGCTTCGGTTCCCAGATTGACAGATCGACGGTCTTTTTGTCGAAACGCACCGAGCCATCGTCGAGCCAGGCCAGCGTGTGGTGGAGATACCTATCGTCGTCTCGTTCGGAGAAATCCTCGCGGGCGTGGGCGCCGCGACTCTCCTGGCGCTGCGCGGCCGAAGCGGCCGTGATCAGCGACAGATCCAGCAGATTCTGCAATTCCAGCAACTCCAGCAAATCGCTGTTGTAGCTGCGGCTCGTATCGCCCACCCCCACCTCCCCGATCTCGTCGCGCAGGCCCCGCAGTTCTTCCACCGCCTTCTCGAGGGCCTGGCCCGTACGGTAGATCCCTACCTTGTCCATCATGATGGCCTTCATCGCCGTTCGGATCTTCTCGGCGTGCCCATCGTGCGGCTTCTTGTTGGCCCGCGCCAGGATGTCCTGCATCGCCAGGGCATCGTCGGGAATCGCGCCGAGATCGGCCTGTTGGACGAACTCGGCCATGTGGCGACCGGCGCGACGGCCGAACACGATCAGGTCCACCAGACTGTTGGTGCCCAGGCGATTGGCGCCGTGAACGGAGACGCAGGCACACTCGCCGGCCGCGTACAAACCCTCATAGATCGCGCCGCTGCCCGTCGCTACCACCCGACCCTCCAGATCGGTGGGAATGCCGCCCATGCCATAGTGGGCCGTCGGCTGCACGGGGATCGGTTTGTCCGCCGGGTCGAGGCTCAGGTACGTTCGGCAGAAGTCCGCGATGTCGGGCAGTTTCTTCTCCAGCACCTCACGGCCCAAATGCGTGGCGTCCAGGTACACGTAGTCGTCGCTGGCCGGATCGCCCAGGATGCCGCGCCCCGCTTGAATCTCCAACGTAATCGCGCGGGCCACCATGTCACGCGGTGCCAGATCCAGCAGAGTCGGCGCGTACTGCTCCATGAACCGTTCGCCCTTGTTGTTGCGCAGGATGCCGCCTTCGCCGCGGACCCCTTCGGTAATGAGAATGCCCATGCCGCGAATGCCGGTGGGGTGGAACTGGAAGAACTCCATGTCCTCGAGTGGCACGCCGCGCCGCAGCAGCACCGCCAGGCCGTCGCCCGTGTTGGCGTAGGCGTTGGAGGTCGTGCGGAACATCCGCCCGAACCCGCCGGTGGCGATCAGCACCGCCTTGGCATGAACGACGTGGATATCTCCGGTAGCCAATTCCAGCGCCACGACACCCGTACACTTGCGTCCGTCGAAGAGGATATCGATCAGATGAAACTCATCGAAGAAGTGGACCTCGTTCTTGATGCACTGCTGATAGAGCGTCTGGAGAATCATGTGGCCCGTACGGTCGGCGGCATAGCACGAACGCCGCACCGCCGCCTCGCCAAAATTGCGGGTGTGACCGCCGAAGCGGCGCTGATCGATCTTGCCGTCCGCGGTGCGACTGAAGGGCAACCCGCGCCGCTCCAAATCGTACACCGCCTGCACCGCATCGTCGGCCAGGATGTGGGCCGCCTGCTGGTCGACCAGGTAGTCACCGCCCTTGACGGTATCGAACGCATGCCACTGCGGCTGGTCCTCTTCCAAATTGCCGAGCGCCGCGCCGATGCCCCCCTGGGCCGCACCGGTATGGCTGCGAATCGGCAGGAGTTTCGAGATGACCGCCGTGCGATTGCCCCGCACGCGGCTCGCCTCCAAGGCCGCATACAACCCCGCCCCCCCGGCCCCCACGATCACGGCATCGAACTCGTGCCTGTGTGCCCTGCCCATGTACATCCTTCCGTACTTGAAGCTTATGTCTGTGGTTTCGCCAGGTTCAGAATCCCGCCGGCCAGCAGCATACGCCGCTGGCGCTGCGACACGTCCAGTCGCGTTATGATCACCCGGCCGTTCACGGTCACCGGGATGTCCGAGGCGCCGTTGGCAATAGCGCCCTTAATGCCGGCGATGGCAATCTCGTCGCCCTGCTCGATGGCGTCGTAGTCGCTCGGATGTGCGAAGGTCAACGGCAGAATCCCGAAGTTGACCAGGTTCGCCTTGTGAATTCGAGCGAAGCTCTTGACGATCTTCGCCCGCACCCCCAGGTAGCGCGGCGCCAGCGCCGCGTGCTCGCGCGAGGAGCCCTGGCCATAGTTGTCGCCGCCAATGACAATGCCGCCGCCCTTTTCTTTGGCGCGGGCCGGGAACGTCTCGTCGATGATCTCGAAGACAAATTCACTGATGGCCGGAATGTTGCTGCGATACGGCAGCACGCGGTTGCCGGCCGGCATGATGATATCCGTGCTGATGTTGTCGCCCACTTTGATCAACACCGGCCCGGCCACCGTCTCCGCGAGCGGGGGAAAATCGGGCATCGGCTTGATATTGGGACCGCGAACGATCTCCACCGAGGCTCCATCCTGGGCCGGCTGAAGGAACCAGTCCATCCGGTACTTGAACTTCTCCGGATACGGAATCTCGGGCGCCTCACCGAGCGTACGCGGATCGGTGATCCGTCCGGTCAAAGCGGAAGCAGCCGCCGTTTCAGGCGAGCAGAGATACACTTGGTCGTCCTTGGTGCCGCTGCGCCCCTTGAAATTGCGCGGGAACGTCCGCAGGGAGACGGTGCCCGTCGCCGGGGCCTGGCCCATGCCGATACAACCCAGGCACCCCGCTTCGTGGATGCGCGCCCCCGCCTCCACCAAAGCCGCAACCCCTCCCATGGCCAACACGTTGTCGAGCGTTTCCCGGCTGCCCGTGTTGATTTCGAAGCTGACGTTGGGATGGCGAATCTTGCCCTCGACGATCTTCGAGGCGATCATGAAATCGCGATAGCTGCCGTTGCAGGACGAGCCGATGATCACCTGCTGAACCTCGATGTCCTTCAGTTCGGACGCCTTCTTGACGTTGTCCGGATTCGACGGGCACGCCACCATCGGCTCGATCTGCCCCAGGTCGATTTCGGTCAATTCGTCCCATTGCGGCTTCGCGCCCGTCTTCAGTTCGCGCCAGGCACCGGCGCGATCGTTGCGGACGAGAAAGTCCTGGGTCACCGCATCCGCAGGAAAGATCGCGGCGGTCAGCCCCATATCAACGGACATATTCGCGATGGTGGCGCGGGCGCTCATGTCCATGTTGGCGACGCCGGGCCCGAAGAATTCCATGATCTTGCCGATGCCGGCCTTGCACGAGTAGCGTCGCAACAGTTCGAGAATTAGATCCTTGCCCGACACATACGGCGCGAACCGGCCCTCGACATACACACCCCAGATCTGGGGCGTGGTGATGTAATACGGATGACCGGCCATGGCCATAGCGATCTCGACCCCGCCGGCCCCCATGGCGAGCATCCCCAGACAGCCGCCCGTGGTGGTATGGCTATCGGAACCAAGCAGCGTCTGGCCCGGAATGCCAAATCGCTGGCGATGCACGTGGTGCGAGACGCCGTTGCCCGGTGGCGAGAACACCACCCCGAACTTCGACGCACACGACTGGAGAAAGCGATGATCGTCGGCATTGCGCGAATCGGTCTGGATGATGTTGTGATCGACGTAGCTGACCGCCACCTGCGACTTCACTCTGGGAAGCCCGAGCGATTCGAACTCCAGATAGACCATGGTTCCGGTGGCATCCTGAGTCAGGGCCTGATCGATGGTCAGCCCGATCTCTTCCCCCGCAGCCAACTCCCCTTCCACCACATGCTCGCTCAGGATCTGTTCGGCAATCGTATCCTTCATGCGTGGTCCCCTTTGGTCTGCGCAGTCAATTCTACTCAGACGTCATTGTTTGACAACGGCTTATCCAGTGGATACAGCGGGCCCCGTCATCTTCTCGGGCCGGACGATGCGGTCGAACTCGGCGCCGCTCAAGAACCCCAGTGCCACGGCCGAGTCCCGCAGCGTCAGCCCTTCGGCGTGCGCCTTCTTGGCCACCTTAGCAGCCGTGTCATAGCCAATATGTGGATTTAGCGCCGTCACCAGCATCAAGGAGTTCTCCAGATGCTGCTTGATGACGGATTCGTTGGCCGTGATGCCGGCGACGCAGCGCTGAGCGAAACTGCGGCACCCATCGGCCAGCAACCGCACCGATTGCAGTACGTTGTAGACAATCACCGGCTTATAGACGTTCAATTCGAAGTTGCCCGACGCGCCGGCCAGCGCGATGGCCGTGTCGTTGCCGATCACTTGCGCGCTGATCTGCGTCAAGGCTTCGCACTGAGTGGGATTGACCTTCCCGGGCATGATCGAACTGCCCGGCTCGTTGGCGGGCAGATTGATCTCCCCGATCCCACAGCGCGGCCCGGAGGCCAGCCAGCGGACGTCGTTGGCGATTTTCATCAGCGATACCGCCAGGGTCTTGAGAGCCCCGCTGGTCTCCACCATCGTATCGTGGGCAGCCAGCGCCTCGAATTTGTTACCGGCCGTCACAAAAGGCAGCCCCGTCAGTTCCGCGATTCTCTGGGCGGCCCGCGTTGCGAACTCAGGGTGCGTATTGAGCCCCGTCCCCACCGCGGTGCCCCCCAGCGCCAATTCATACAGTCGCGGCAGGCACTGTTCGAGGCGCGCCCGACCCCGCTTGACCTGCTCGGCATATCCGGAAAATTCCTGCCCCAGCGTCAGTGGCACCGCATCCATCAGATGCGTGCGGCCGATCTTGACGACCCGGGCGAAGTCGCGCGTTTTCTGTTCGAGCAGCTGCCGCAGACCGTCCACCTCGGGCAGAAGGCGACGAACGATCGCCTCGGCCGTGGCAATATGCATCGCCGTGGGAAACGTGTCGTTGGAAGACTGCGATTTGTTCACATCGTCGTTGGGATGGATGGGCGTCTTGCTACCCAGCACGCCGCCGGCCAGTTCGATCGCCCGGTTGGCGATCACCTCATTGGCGTTCATGTTCGTATGCGTGCCGCTGCCGGTTTGCCAGACGCGCAACGGGAAGTGCTCGTCCAGTTTGCCGGCCACGATCTCCTCAGCCGCCTGCACGATCAACTCTGCCTTGTCCTGCGATAACAGGCCCAACTCACAATTGACCAGCGCCGCGGCCTTCTTCAGCACGCCGAACGCCCGAATCACCTCCACGGGCATCGTTTCCGTTCCGATATCGAAATTCGTCAGCGACCGCGCCGTTTGCGCCCCGTAATACGCTTCCTGCGGCACCTCCACTTGCCCCATCGTATCCTGTTCGATTCGAAACGTCATCGCACCTCTGCAACGCTGTCGGCACCCGGCCACCGTCCCCTACTTCCTGCGAAAACGCCAAGAAAAATCGAACTCTGTGGCACTTGGTTTCGTCTTGCATTTGGCGTTCATTGCTGTTTTGCTATACGCGGAAGTGCCCTGCCAGTTCTCAAAAAGGCTTTTTGCCTGCAACAAATGGGGTTTTCGTCATGTACAAGCACATCCTGGTCGCATTGGATGGCTCGGAACCGTCACGCGGCGTCGGTCAGGCGGCCTTGGCGCTTGCCGCAGCGACGAAAGCGCGGGTGACAGCCTGTCACGTCTATGGCGTCGGCATTCATCGGGTGCGCTTCTCAGATATGGAACCGGGCCTGCCGGCCGAGTACCAACAGGAAGAAACGCTGACCGATCTGCGCAGCGCCCACGACCGCTTGATGGATGAAGGCTTTCGCGCGCTATCGGCCGGGTACGTGGAAGAGTTTCTCGCGTCTTCGGCCGAGCAGGGAGTGGCGGTGGAGTCCGCCACCGTGGAGGGCCGTAGCTACGTCGGCATTCTCGATCTGGCCCGGCGTTTGAACGCAGACCTGATCGCCCTGGGCGCGTACGGCCTCGGCGCCATCGGCGACCACATGCTGGGGGGCACCACCACGCGCGTGCTGCGCCACGCGCCGTGTGATGTCCTCGTCGGGCGCCGCGCCCCCACCGGCGGACCGATTCTGGCCGGCGTCGACGGCAGCGATAAGGCACTGCAAGCGGCGACGATAGCAGCCGGACTCGGGCGCGCGCTGAACAAGGACCTGCACCTGACCGCCGTCTACGATCCGGATTTCCACACTCACGTCTTCCAGACTATGGCCCGCTCGCTCTCGGCGCAGCGGCAGGAGGAAGTGGGACTCGCCGGCCAGGAGAAGCTGCACGATGAAATCATCAATGACGGCCTCGGCAATCTGTACGCGAGCTTTCTGGCCGACGCTCGGCGGCACATCGATGGCGATGAGGCTAGAGTCGCTCAGCACCTGCTGACCGGCAAGGCCTACGCTGCCTTGAACGCCTGCGCCGCGGAGGTCGACGCCGATCTGATCGTCGTCAGCCGCTATGGACATCATCGCGAGTCCTGCTCGCGCCTCGGCTCCAATGCCGAAGCGCTCATCCGCACCACAGCGGCCAATGTCTTGCTGATCGGCGGTGTTGAGGAAGTTCGGCGCCCGGCACAAGAAATCAAGGAGGTCGCGACCACGACGCCCAGGCGAACGGCCGTGACCTGGGACACCGAGGCCGAAGCCAAATTGCGACGCGTGCCCTCGTTCGTCCGCATCATGGCGCGGCGCGCCGTCGAGAATGCGGTGCGCGATGCGGGCAAGAACACGGTCTCGGCCACTGACTTCGACGAGGTGGCGGCGCAGTTCGGCATGGGCCGGCCCCGAGGAGACCGATGACGGACGTTCGCGACGCCCAGTCAGTGACGTTGGCCAGCCGCAAGCCTCTGGCTCCGCCCTTTCATCGGCACATCGCCAAGGGCAAGCTCAAGGGCCAGACCTGCAAGGTCGGCGACCGCGTGGTCATCTACGAAATCGTCGCCACGGAGCCCGAAGGTATCGTCCGCGTGACCGAGGCCACGTGCCTCCATTTCGAGTAAGCCATGGTGGTCTTGATCGTTGCAGAAGATGTGACCCGCTGCTATGGAACCGGTCGCGGCGTGGAAAGCGTTTCGCTGTCGGTTCAGGCCGGACAGTGCCTGGGTGTGCTCGGCGCCAACGGCTCGGGCAAGACGACGCTGACGCGGCTGGTGGCTGGGCTGGATGAGCCGCAGCGTGGCCGGTTGTCCGTCCTGGATGCCCCTTCCTATCCGCGACCTGCTCACCTGCGAAAACGCTGCGGCGTGTCGCTCGATGCGTCGGCCCATTGGCAGCGACTTTCGGGCCGGCAGAACCTGTACTTCTTCGCGCGGCAGTATGGACTGGCCGAGCCGGTATTGAGCCGGTGCACCGACGATCTCCTCACCGAGGCCGATCTGCTGGCGCAGGCCGACGATCCCGTGGGCACCTATTCGTTCGGCATGCGGCGTAAGCTCTCGATTATCGAAGCACTCGTGCACAATCCGGACGTGCTGATCCTGGACGAACCGTCGGCCGGCATCGACGCGGCCTTTCTCGAACGCTTGACCCAGTGCATTCACCGGCGCAGCGAGCGGGGCCAGACCACCTGGGTCGCTGACAACGATCCCGATTGGCTCGCCCGGACGGCCACCCATGCCGTCCTGCTCGAAGACGGCCGGGTCGAGGCGCGGGGATCGGTCTCGGAGTTGACGGCATCGATCGGCGCGCGGAATCGCGTGGAGATCACCCTGGAGCAAACTGACTGGGACCAGAGGCCGGACTTGCCGGGAATCCATAAGTTCCACTGTAAAGACAACCATATCGACATCGTGCTCGACGACGACCCGCTGTTGCCCGCCCAGATTCTCCAGTGGATCGTCGCGCGCCAGGGGCGCGTACGGGCCATGGAGATCCACGCCGTGACCTTGCGTGAGGCACTGGCCCAGCGAGCCAACCGGCAGGAGGCCAGGACATGAGGCCCGGGAACCTCTTCTGTCTCCAATTGGCCGACGCGTTCGCCGACCGGCGCCGCGTTCTCCTGCGGGCCGGCGTCAGCGTGCTGCTGGCCTTGCCGTTCATCCTCGTGGGCATGCCGGCCCGGGCCCAGGCGGCGGGGATTGTGATGGTGATTCTCTTCACCGGTTTTTTCGGCACAGCCGTCGCCCACGTCCACCTGCGTGAAGATCGCCACCTCGAACGTCTCAGCCTCCTGCCCATTTCCCGCGCGAGTCTGACACTGGATTTGATGTTGGCGTCGGTCGTTTCCCGGGCGGCCCCGACGGCGCTGGTCCTCGGTGCGTTCGTGGTCGTTAACGGCCGGCAGATCAGCGCGTCTGCAACAATCATCCTGGCCGGTCAACTCTGCGCCACCCTGCTGCTCTTGACCCTGTTGGGCATGGGTACGGCCCGGCTGGCCCGCAGCAATGCGGAGGTTCACTTGTTCGGCGCGCTGACGGTCGGCGTTCTGGCCGTCGTCTGCGGCGTCGTTCCCACCCCACAACGCCTGGCGCCGCTGGCCGCGGCGCTGGCGCCGAATCCTATCGCTCGTCTGGTCGCGGCATTGGTCGCATTGCCCCGGGGAAAGGTAGGAATCTCGCCCACAGAAATCGCCTTTGCAGCGCTGGTGCTTGTTGCTACTATGGCAGCGATAACCATCCGCTGGATTCGAGGCGCCGGCGAAAAGACACAAGCGGTTGACAGTCCAGAGAAGACGGTCAATAATGCAGCCGCACGGGTAAAGGAAGGACAAGGATGATACTGGGCGTCGTACAAAACGTAAGCGTGCTGACCAAGACTTACGTCACCCTCGGCCTGGTCGTGCTGGCCCTCTTCGAATTCATCACGGCCATGTACGTCTTCGGCAAGAAAGGCGCCAAGCCGCACACCAAGACGATGATGTCGATGCACCGCATCGGTGGGTATGTCTTCCTCATCTTTTGGCTCTGGCCCATACTGGTGGGTCTCGATCTGCTGGGCCGGCTCAGTCGCTATTCCGATGGCTGGCAATTCGACGGGCCGCGCTTCTATCACGCCTTCCTGGGCGTGACCGTTCTCGTTCTGCTCATCCTCAAGATCGCTTTCGTGCGCTTCTATCCAAACTTTCGCCCGTCGGCCCGCTGGCTCGGCATCATCATCAGTGTCGCGGCGATCATCACCTGGTTGATCGCCGGGGCGTTCTGGTTAGCAATGATGGGTGGACGTTCGCTGCGCTAGCCGGCGGTCGGCGTCACACTGGTCTCAGCCTTCCGCGCAGCGCGCTTCCTGAGCGGCCCGTGCAGGAAGAAGAAGTAGGCCAGAACACACCACAGCACGCCGGCGAAGATCGTGGCTCCAACCGACCAGCCACTGAACCGCGGCACATCCTCGCGTCCCAAGAACAGTGCATCTTCGGGAATCCCTATGTCGAAGTTCTTGCGAAAGCCGGCGCGCACGCTGCGTGAGAATGGCATGCGGCGATAGGGTTTGAGCCGCCCGAGGTGCCTATCGATCTGCGTCCACTCCTCGTCGATCTGCTCGGGCGTGCGGACCACGAGTTTCGGCCCGTAGTCTTCCAGCAGAAAGTACGTGAAGCGCACGCCGTGCATCGCGAACGTCGCCGCTCGATTCGGATCGATCGTGCCGTGGACCGAGGCGAATGTGGGCTGCGCGAAACGCTCGATGGAAAGATCGTTGGGTGAGGTGACCTGTACCGGTTCTTTGCTGCCCAGGTCGTACCGCAACTCCGGGATCTGGAACCGGACCATCATGGTCACCACAAGCAGGAGGAAGATCTTGATGAAGGTTAGGATTGCGCGTCCCAGTAGTCGCATGCCGAATCGCCGTCCGCTCCGTTTAATCGTACCAAATTCCCAGCATCAGCAGCACCAGGAAGAACACATACAGGCCACAGGCGATGAACAGCCAGACGCACGCGGTCTTGATGGCCCAGCCCGGGTCCTCGGACGGATCGCGCAGCGGATAGACCTCCAGCGACGCTTCGAGCGGATCGGGGCCCTCCTGCTGCTGCGTCTCCGCCGCCACGTTTTCACTCGATTCGCTCATGTTGCTGTCCTTCCCGCAAGCCGTCAGACGAGAGCTTGATTCCGTGTTTGGTTCATTCGGACGACAGCGCCTCGTTGACGTCGATGGACGTATTTCGCTGTAGTTCACCGCCGGCCAGATAATCGGCAATCTCAGCCGCCTCGGCGCCGGTCAGGCGCGTGCCGTACGCCTTCATCCGCCCCACGACCCGATCCCAGTCCGTGCCTTTATAGCGATAGATCCGCTCCAGCGTGTGGCACGAAATGCAGCGCGCCGACACCAGATCGGCGGCCGTTTCCGGCGGCAGTTCCACGAGCGGCGAGCGCTCGGGCAACTCGGCCACGTGCGGCGCCGTCCCGCGCACCATACGCATCTCGATGTTCTCCGGTCGCTCGGCCGGATGATAGACCTTGCTGTATTGCTGAATGCGATTGAAGCCCGCCTGTTGTTGTCCCGACGGATTGACGAAACGTGGCCGCGACGCTTCCCGCACGTACCCCCCCAGACATACCGTCAGGAACGAGAGGATGCCCATCGTCAGGAAGACCGCCCGCCCGGACCCCTGGTGATGATTCAGCAGATGAACGGTCCACAAACCGGCCGCCACCACGGCCCCCAGCGAACCCCAGACGAACAGCCAGGTCATCTGCGCCCCCATGCCCACGTAGAACAGCAGGTAGAGCAGGCCGACCGTGTAGACCAGCGACTTGGGCAGCGCAAACTCACGCTTGTCCTTCGCTCCCTTGTAGCCGAAGACCAGTCCCATGCCAACCATCGCCGCGACGATGAGTTGCTTGACCCACCACCAGTCAACGCCGCCGGCCACGACGTCGCCGCGACCGACCATCAAATTGTCGTAGGCTTCCTTGGCATGGTATTTGAGCACCCAGGCGTAGAAGAAGCCAATGATCGGCAGCGTCAAAAAGCTGATGAAGGCCACCTTGAACGCGAAGCGTCCCCCGCTCTCGTACCAGGCCTTGATCTTCTCGCGTTTCGCTCGATACAGGAGCACGCCGCAGACGCCCGCAACGACGAAGCCGGCGTAAGCGAAGTTCGCCGCCGTGCGGTGCAGCGTCAGCATGAGAAAACTCGGATTGTAGAACGCCAGCTTGTCCCAGCCGAGAATACCGGCCGTGCCCGACCACAGGCTCGCCTGCCCTTCGGCAAACGCCGGCGTCAGCATATACGCCCCCATGCCGTTGATGATGAAGAACTGCAGGAAGAAGAACGGCGTCAGCATCGCACCCATGAAGATGTGCAGTTTCTTGTGCCCCCACATGTCGTCCCAGAAGAAGTAGTGCAACGTCAGCGTGGTGGCCAGCATGAGAAACAACGTCTCCTCGACGATCAGCGTCCAGAAGAACTGCGTGAAGATCTGGGCCCAGAACTGCGGATAGAGCCCACTGAGCGCGAAGACCAGCCCGATCGCGTTGATCGTGCCGATGTTGTAGATGCAGACGTGCCACAGTTGGACGCGCTTGGCGAGCAGGTCGTAGCGATTGTCCTTGCGGAAGTAGGCGATCAACTGCAACACGGTCACGACGAAGGCAAAGCCGATGGCCAGCGAACCGACCGCGACGTGGAAAATTCCCAGGAAACCGATCGACCATTTGGCCCCGCCGGGGAATTGAATGAACGGATTGCTTCCGGCTGCGAGAATCATCAATGATGCTCCTCCAGATAAGTGATAATCCGCTCGGCTTCCTCGTCGGTCAATTCGAGGCCGTCCCGCCGCGCCTGCCCGACTTCACTCCGCCAACTCTCGGGCCGCTGCCGGTCCAGGTCGATCGGCAACAGTTCCTGAGGTTCGAGCCATTTCTGATAAACCAGGTAACGGTCGGCTTCATAGTCCGTCCACTCCGGCTTGACAATCTCCCCGTACACCGTGTCCGGGCTCTTGATGTGTTCGCGGGAAAAGCCCCCCATGGCAAAAGCGAAAAACGCCGCCAGTCCCACCACGAACATGGCCCACTGCCACCCTTTGCGATCGGGATCGCCACGCCCGCGACTGCGCCACAGCCAGCCGATGATCGCCAGCACGACGGCCGTACTGACCACGCGCCAGGCCGCGGCACTCTGCCCCAGCCACATCAGCGGCGGGTGCATTATCACGATCAGCAACACGATCAGCAGTCCGGCTGTGGCCGCCCAGGCCACCGATTTGCTGCCGTAACGCTTGACCACGAACGTGCCGCCGACCACCAGTAAGATCAGGATGGCGATCATCTTGGCGATGAAGTACGGGCTCGAATGCCCACCCATGATCGCCATGAACGCCACCGGCGCCTCCCGCTGGATCACGCGGGCGTAGAACCACCCGATGACCGGCTGTGCAAAGAACGCGAAGAAGCCGATGATGAAACAAATCCCCGCCGCCCAGTGGAAGTATTGTGTGTTCTCGCTGTTCGGGTCCTTGCGCTTCTGGCCCATGTACCGCAGCGCCAGCACGCCCCCGGTCAGCAGCATGACATAGCTGAAATTGCCGAAGGTCCGATGGAACAGCAGGAAGGGAAAGCTGGGATTGAGCATCGCGGGCAACGACCACGCCACGGGCTGATCTACCCCCGGCAGCGCCACGTTCCCCGGCGTGAGCATGTACCCGCCCAGCGAATCCCACACGATCTGCACCAGATAGCCACTGATGGCCGCGCACACGCCCATCGCGATGTGCAGCTTCTTCTTGGCGCCCTGCCACGCGTCCCAGGTCAGGTAGTACAGGAAGAAGAGGAAGAACACCTCGACCAGAAAGAAGATGAATTGCGCGATCAGCGGCCAGAAGAACAGGTTCGCCCAGCGCGACCAGAATTCGGGATAGGTGCCGATGATGAACATCGGAATGCCCGTACCCAGCGCCGCGCCCGGGCTGAACAGGATCATCGCGAACCAGATCAGGGCCTTGCTCAGCCGCTCCCAGCGCGGATCGTGCCGCTTGTAGCCGATGTACTCGAACACCGGCGCCAGGAGCATGTAAGCCGTCACCAGCGTGGCGATCGGAATGTGGGAGTAGGTAATCTCCTCCATCCAAACCCAGCGCGGGAATACAGGTGTCTCAATGACCGGTAGGTCCATAGTCCAACGTGCCCCTTTCAGGCCCCCCAGCCCCCCCGGTTGCTTCGTCTCGTCAACACAACCCTGTCGCGCACACGCCCGTCGCCCGCGCGACCCTGCGGCCCGCCGGCGACCATGCGTCGAGACTATACCGACCCACCCCGCACCCTGTCAAGGCCGCCCCCCGAAAAAGGCAAACCAAAGCGCATACTTCTCTCCACCCGCGCGTCGCACAATTCTATCCTTTCCCCCTATGGATTAGGTCTTTTGTCACGCGCCCCGCCCTGCCGCACCACGCGCGCACCACATACACCTACCCGTGAAAGGAACATCATCACCCAGCCCTCGTGCAGAAATAACGGCGCGTTGCGACAAGGCACCACTGGTCCTTCAAAAATACGTAGTCACCACAATAGACACGTCGGTCGGTCACGATTCTAATTCGCATTCGATAGAGCGAGCACAACGGGTGCTTCACCGACGCACATTCACCGCTCCCTGCCGTTCTCGTCAAGCATCAGAACACAAGTGACATCTGGAAAGGAGGCCGGAGAAATGCTTGCGCGGGTTCCCCCTACGGAGTCTCCCTCGTTGCCTATTTTGCTCCGCCCGGGGGTCGACACACCGATGAAGCTATGCCTGGAAGATGTCCGCCGCTCACCCTTGAAGTGGCCCATGGCCGGCGTCGGATATGCGCTGTGCGACACCAGATATCCGATGCGAAAGGCGTACTGAAGCATAGAAGCCCCCCTGGAACCATAAGCATTGTATGAAAGGAGTATGCGATGAAGCGGATGGTTGTTCTTTGGATCGTGGTGGCGAGTGCAATATCGATGACAATCAGTCCTGCACGTGCGGCTCGCTTCACGGTGTTGAGCGGTGAGCAACACGTCTGGGGCGGAGCTTTGAAACATGTGGACCTTGGGGACCCTCAGCTCGGATACGCGAGCGTTGAGGACTCATATGACTCAGGTATCGTCACGTGGAGTGGGGCCCCGCTCGAAGGCCGTGCAGAGGTAGCCCCGACGGTTTGGGCGGCGAGTCAGCTTGATGCGCTCTACGGCTCCGTTGCAAGCGTTGCCCATCCGTGTGAAACGACGGGTTGGTCGAATGCGCGAGCAGAAGGCAGTTGGGTATTTCGCCCGCACGGATACACGTTACGCCTGGAGATCAATGCGGACGGCATCTGGGACCCCGATCCGTTGTCGGTGCGTATCACGGACATCACTTTAGGAACCGACCTCTACAACTACAGCGGAGCTGCCGGAGGTTACCTCGAGGAACCGCCGTGGCAAATCACGACGGGCCCCGAAATCAAGGTCTTTTCAGTCGATCCTACCCACGAGTACTATATGTATCTGCACTTGGTTTCCACGGCCCACGTGGACGGTCCCTTCAGCGGTTTCGTTAGAGCAACAGTCCCCGTGCCTGCGCCTGGCGCCATACTGCTGGGTACCGTCGGAACGGGTCTCACCGTCTGGCTGCGCAGAAGGAGAATGCTCTAAGGGTATCGTAAGAAGCCCGCTACGGTGGGCTTGCCCCACCGCTTCTTCCTTCGATGATTGGTGCACGCCCCTTTCGGGGGCAGATCCCGTTCTGCGCTCCGGCCGCCCCGCGCGTTTGTCACCTCGACCGCCGTGGAGAGGTCTCGCTACGGCGGGATGCGCTGCTTGACTTCGGAATGGCTTCTATCGAGCGGGCAACAGCCTGTGGGAATCGGTGGGGTTGCCACACGACCTAAGGGCCGGCGCAGGCGGAAGGAGATCTCTCCACTGCGGCCTGCGGCCTCCGGTCGAGATGACAGCGTTTGCGGCGGCTAGTCCGCAAAAAGCTCGCCCAGGGTGGTCAGGAGGTTCTGGCGGGTGGTCTTTGAGAGGCTGCCGACCTTCTTAACGAGGCGTTGCTTGTCGACGGTGCGGATTTGGTCGACGGCGGCGACGCCGGACCTGCCCGCGACTTTGGTGGCGACGCGAAAGGGATACGTCTTGCCCGTGGTCAGGGGGACCACGATCACCGTGCGCAGGTGCTGGTTGAGTTCGTCGGGCGAGACGATGACCGCCGGGCGGGTCTTCTTGATCTCGCTGCCGATGGTGGGGTCGAGGTTGACCAGCCAGACCTCGAACCGCTTCATGACCATGACCCATCGAAGTCGTTCAGCGTGGCGTCCCAATCGCTCAGGTCGTCGCCTCCGGCGGCGTGGCAGGCCTGGGCGGCTGTCTCCCAGCCGGCCCGGGCCGGGCGGGCGGAAGAAAGGATTACCCTGCCGTCCTTGACTTCCAGATCGATCTCGTCTTCAAGGCCCGCCTGCTCGATCACCGCCTTGGGCAGACGCACCCCTTTGGAATTGCCGATTCGTATCAGATTGACCAGCATACCAGGCCCTTTCCAGGTCAGATGGCGAGCACCGCCATGTAATTACAATATAACCACATTCCGCGTGCGGGACAAGCGAAAAATGCGGGGAATTTGCTTGACGGCAGGCAGGCCTGTTAGTAAATTAGAGAACAACTGACATGAGAATTGAAGCGAGACTCATGAGACGCGAGCACATCATGACAGAGGTCAGATATCCAATGGGTTCAGTAGGTTTTTCCGGGGCCGAGGGAGCCTGGATGCGCGGGGTGGGCCGGGAGCCGGACGACAGAGGACGGACGGAGGACGGAGAACAGACGACGGAAGACAGAGAGACGGTCCGGCCGGGGTCGAAACGCGTCAAACAAAGCCAGTTTTCGGCTTTTTTTGGGGCGGAAACGGTGCTTCAGTGGCAAAACAAAGCCAATCACCGGAGGCCGGGAGCCGGACGACAGAGGACGGAGGGCGGAAAACAGAGAGCCGGGATGGCTCGGCCGGGTGTCATCATGGGCGCCAAACAAAGCCAATTTACGGCGTTTCTGGGCCAAAAACGTGGGTCGGCGAAAAAGCAAAGCCAATTGGGGCAGGCTGGGGAACCGGACGACAGAGGACGGAGGACGGAAGACAGAGAGTCGGAATGGCTCGGTGCGGTGTCATCATGGGCGCCAAACGAAGCCAATTCGGGCGGCTGGGGGCAACTGCGATCTCAGATCTCAAATCTCAGATGCCCGCGAGCGGAAACCGGCCTTGTTCAGGGCCGAGATCAACTCGGTGGAGTTATGTATGGCCAGATGGGGTCGCTGGTGCAGGCCGCATCGGGCGTCGAAGGAAAGAACGATTCGCACGTATTGCATTGCTCTTTGTCATATGAATATCCAGCCCCGGCTGCGTGTCCGACGCCAAGAGGCGCGGGGTCTTGGCCGGTGGGCGTCGCAGAGAATGAATGCCTTGACACCGATGGCAGGAAAGGTGACACTAGGAGTCGCAGGCTGCTTGGACAGCGGCTTAGCCGTGGCGGTGGGTGGTTTGTTGATCACGGCATCGAACCGACAGGAGTCGAGAACATTCAACGCGTGTTTCTGAGTACGAATTATTGGCTGAGATCTAACGTGGCAAGCATGGTGCTCTATCGGAGCATCTTCCTTGTCTGCGTCCTGCTGTGCGGCGTGTCGACGGCGGCCACCTCGCCCCAAATGGCGACGTTGCGCCTGGCCACGGGGAGCAAGACGGGGGTCTATTACCCGATTGGATGCGGCATCAAGGCGGCCATCGAAGAGGCGTATCCAAACGAAGTGACCATCGAGGTCGTCGAAACCTCCGGCACGCTCGAGAACCTCCGGCTGATCGACCGCGAGCAAGTGGACCTTGCTCTGGTGCAGAACGATACGGCCTACTACTTCAGTCACGGCGAATTGATGTTCAGCCTCCCGTCGAGCAAGGCCCAGGCGGTCGCCTCTCTCTACACCGAGCTCATCCAGATTGTCGCAACGCGCAAGAGCGAGATCAAGTATCTGGACCAGCTCAAGGGGCGGCGGATTCGTACGGGCTCTCCGCCGCAGAACATCAGCAACAGTGCGACGCGCATCTTCGCTTTGGCCGGCTGGGAGGCGATGGACCTGACCGACGTCCGCTGCAAGTTCTCGGAAGCCCGGGAGATGATGCTGGCCAATTCCCTCGATGGGGCGTTCCTCACCGCGGGAATTCCCACCCCCCTGCTGACCGAGACCATTGACGGGATTTCCTTACAGGACCACGTGACCCTGGTTCCCATCAAGGAGGGGCTGGCCAATCGACTGATTCGGGCGTTTCCGTACTTCGTCTACACCGAAATACCGGCCGAGACCTATCGCGGCCAGGAGGACCCGGTGCCCACCATGGGAGTGCGGGCGATCCTGGTGGCGCGGCGTGGTTTCGAAGACTCCGAGAGTCACAAAGGAAATGTCCCGGTCGATTTCGTTCACACGCTCACCGGCCTGATCTTCGAAAAGGAGGACGTCATCCGCAGCCGACATGGCGTTGAGGGGGCCGATCTCAGCCGCTTCCGGCTGTCTGAGAAGGAGAGCCTGGACGGCATTCTGGACCAGAAGATGAGGCCGATCATCCCCATCCACCCTCAGGCCCGCGCCTATTTCAACGAGAAGGGCCTCCTCCAGAAGAGTTTGGCCGACTACTGGCCGATGATCCTGTGGAGTGCGGTGTGTGTCACTGCCCTGGGTTACGTCGTCAAGTACCGATCGGTGATCCAGCGCGTTACGCAAAGGCACATTCACGTCCGACTGGCGCTGATCTTCGCGTGTCTCTACGTGCTGGGCACGCTGGCCATGTACTTCTGCGAACGGTATCAAAACCGGTCGTTCGAAAGCGTCTCAGAGTCCTTTTGGTCGATTACCGTCTACTTGTTCAGTGGGTTCGAAGACCGCTATCCGGTCACGTGGGCCGGACGCGTGATTTCCGTGCTGATCTTCGTGTTGAGCGTGTTCTTCTTCGGTGCCGTCGCGGGGCGGTTTGCCGCGGCCTTTCTGCGAAAAGAGGAGGTAAAGATGCCGAAAGATCTCCATAACCATATCGTCATCTGCAACTGGAACGAACGGGGCAAGCGAGTCGTCTCGGAATTGCGTCACCCGGAGGGCAAGCCGGATGCGGACGTCGTTATCATTGACGACAAGGTGCTGGATGAGAAGGCGCTGATGCGCATTCCCGAATTCAACAACATCTATTGCATCAACGACGACCCGATTCGGCACGGTACCTTGAAGAAGGCGAAGGTCAGCCTGGCCGATACCATCATCGTGCTGGCCGATACGCAGAGCCCCGATCCGGACGCCAAGTCCGCCATGATCATCCTGGCGCTGCTCAGCGAATGCAAGACCCGCCGGCCACACATCATCGCCGAGGTCGTCAATTCGGACAACAGCCAACACCTCAAAGACGCCGGGGCCGATGAGACCATCTGCACCGCCGAGATCGGCGTTGGCATCCTGGCCCACTGTGCGGTCAACAAACAGTTGTCCGTCGTCTACAAGGACCTGCTGACGTACTCGTTCGAGGGCAATGAAATCTACGTCATCCCGCGCCAGTCGTTTCCCGATATGTTCGTGGGCAAGACGTTCGCCGAGTGCGCCCGCCTGCTGGACGAGCACCGGGACAACAACAATCCGGTGATCCTGCTGGGCATTCGCCGGCAGCACCAGGTGATCATGAATCCGCGCCGGCACGAAGGATCACTCGAGGGGGAGGAATGCCGCATCGAGGAAGACGACGCCCTGATCGCCATGGCCTTCTGTGCACCGAATCTGACGGCCGTGTTCAAGGAATCCTGAGGCGTGGGCCGATCGACGGTGGTTCAACGCAGCCATCTGAGTTTCAGGATGCCACCGGTATCCTGGGCGATGTAGATAAAGTTGTCGGCATCGACCGCGATCCCTTCCTGGTTGTCACCAGGAAAGGCTTGCACGCTCAACAGACGATGATCGCGCGTGTATTCCAGAATCAGGTTCGTCGCGTCGCTGATCAGAAGAATGCGATCCGTGGCCGGGTCGTAGTACAATCCCGACAGGTCGATGATGCCGGGTGTGAAGTACGCCGTAATTTTGGGCTGGCCGGCCCGCGTGCGCAAAGGCAACTCAACCTGAAAGACCCCGGAAACGTCCTGCTCATCGGTCAGCCCGAAAGCCTGGTTGGCCACGTAAAACACGCCGCCCTCGGGGTGGTGGGGATCGGGCACGAAGGTGATGGCTTCAATGCCTTCGCCGCCGGCGCGCATCATGGTCTGGCCCCGAAAGGCCCGGGGCAGTGCGAAGTGGCGCCGCACGACGAACGTGTCCGGATCCACTTCCAAGACGGCTTCCTCCTCTTCGATCGCCAGGTACAGCAGGCCGGTGGCCGGGTCGTAGGTCACGCCTTCGAAATCAGCGTCGCGCACGTGTTGGGACTGAATCAGAGTGCCATCGGGGGTAATCTCGGCCAAATCCCCCTCATCACCGACAACAAAAAGGGTCTTTCGCGCTGCATGCCAGCAGATGCCCGAGGGCTCATTGAACCCCATTTTATCTATGTTACCGATCCACTCATACGGGAAGACCACAGCCCGCAGCACGTGTTCCGGATTGGCGCCGCTTTGGCATCCGGTTGCTGCCATACTCAACCCCAGGGCCAGAAAAGCCACGACGAGTGCACCTATTCGCATCAATATCCCTTCCAAAACAAGCAGAGCCCACAGACGAGTTCTCCCGCCCGGATGAAACGGCCCATTGCGGTTTCAAGGGGCTGCAATTCCCAGCAAGCCCATTCCCAGCCGTGTCCGGTCTTTTTCGAGGCCGGCCATCCTACCGCGTCCGGCCGGCCCTGTAAACCTTGTTTGCCTGTCACCCGTGACTCCATATTGCGCCGGTATTGTTGTTGATCCGGCCGGGCCACCCCTCTATACTTGTTGAGTGTGGCAGGCAGATTTCCAGAGTCGCAGAATGGTGATAGTAACAAGCGGCTCGGCAGGAGCAACGCGCCGTCTCAAGCGACGCGGGACCACTCCGGCCGAGTTCCCCGCAGGACCCCAAATCCAGCGGCGCTCTCAATCGTGCAAATGCTCACGACGAGTATCCAGTCAGTCATGTTCTTTTGACCGAGGACGGAAGAATGACAGATCGCAGCACGTCTTGGATTCACGCACTGACGCCACAGAGGCACACCCGGCAACACGATTCGACCCCGGCGCGCGACGGTGAGCGAGCCAAGGCGAGTATGCGGATTTTCGCCAAGCTTGGCCCGCGTTCGATGGTAGTGCTGAGCCTGCTGCTCTGGGCCGGCTGTGCGTCGCAGGTAGAAACCGAGACGGCGGTGGTCATGGAGGACCCCCGGGTCAGCAGCGGCGTAGTCGTCGACGCGAACGACTCGGCCGCGTTGGAGCAATTGGCCGAGGCGGTCGATGCGCTGGAGATGCCGGCCCCGGAGGAAATCTCCGCTGACGACGAGGGCGGAACCGCCCCACCGCGCCCCAGCATGATTGAGGCCGTGGAAATGGCCACCCTCAGCGGACTGCCCCCGGAGGCGACGGGGCTGATCAAGCTGCCCAAGCTCAGCGATACCGAGATCAACGAGATCAGCGCTCATCTGGAACTGTTCCTGGAATCCGAATTCGGCTACAGCACCGCCCCCATGACCGTGGACGATGCCTTGCCGATCCCGCCGGAGGGCATCATCGGCGCCCGCACCGTAGCCCGCGTCACGGACGCCGGGACCCATGTGTTGCGCTTCGGCTACCGGCGCTTCGTCTCGCAACCGCCCCAGCTCTGGTCCCAGGGCGTCATCGTGGCTCCCGACGGTGGCCTGGCCGTCAACTCCGACCGGGAGAAGATCGAACCAAAGGTCACCGAGATCATCACCTCGCTCAACGAGATGCGCGCGGGCCTGACCGTGAGCGACCTGGAGGCCAAGCTGGTTCAGCTGAGCTATGTGGACGCCACGGCCGCCTTGAGCATGCTTAAGGGCATGGGCATCACGACCATGGCCAAACCCACGGAACTGCCCGCCAAGGTCGAATTCCCCAAACTACCGTATGTGGTCAGCATCGAAGACCCCGAGGGCAAGTACACGGGTCTGGTCGGCGCCGACGCGAAAATGAGTGGAGGCAATTTCAAGATTTCGTTGTCCCCGGGCGTGGCTTCGAAGATGGAAGACAACGCGATTGCCTCTCCGACGAACCAGTTGCTAGTGTTGTTCCACCCGGCCCATCCCGAACAGTTCAGTGAAGTACGGGGCATCTTGGATACCCTCATCGACCGACCGGCTCGTCAGATCTTCATCGACGCCATGGTCCTGGAGATCAGTGAAGAGGGACTCCGCGATCTGGGGGTCGAGTGGAACTGGACGGGAGGCACTGACGTGCTGACTCTGAGCGGCGGTTCCTCGAACGCCGGCGTTGCCGCCGAGACGCTCAACCTAGCCATTCCGGAACTATCGAATCTCAGCGATCTGTTCGAGGCCAAATTCGACTGGGACTGGAACGTCGTGATTCGCGCCCTGGTTCGCACAGGCAAGGCCGAGATCCTCTCGCGGCCGGGGGTCATGACGCTCAACAACCGCCAGTCCACAATCCGTGTCGGAACGGATATCCCGATCGCCAGCAGTCTCCAGGGCAATTACGGCGGAAAGGTCAGCTTCAGCTTCGAATACCTGCCCATCGGCATCCTGCTCAATGTCCGGCCGCGTGTCAACGAAACCGGCTCCGAAGTCAGCATGTTGATTGACACGGTCGTCTCGGCCCGAGTCCCGGGCGAAGACCTGGAACTCAAAGACCCCAGCGATCCGGGGCTCGTTTTGGCTTCGGCCCCCACCGTATCGACCCGGCGGGTACAAACCTACGGGCGGATCGCCAACAACACGCCGCTGATCATCGGCGGTCTGGTGTCGCGCGAGAACACGCTGACCATGGACAAAGTCCCGGTGCTGGGGGATCTGCCGTTGATCGGCTTTTTCTTTCGGTCGGAGATACGGGACAATCTGAAGCGCGAAGTGATCATCGTGCTGACACCGCATGTCTTGCCGACCAAGGAAGAACTCAGACGATCCCTGCCCAAGGACGATGACCTCTTCGACAATTTCGGGAACAAGTTGTTCCGCGATTCCTACCGGATCCGCAGTGAAGATGTGTTCGACCTGTCGTTCCTGCTGGAGAATCGGCGCATCGTGACCTACCGGCAGAAGGCCCGGCAGGTGGCCCAGAAGAACTTCCGCCTGGGCGAGCAGGAACCGTTCCGCTCCTTCGTCCGCGACAACGTGCCGGGTGAATCGATTCTGGTGACCCGCATGATTTACGAAGTCATCAAGCGGCTCGACATTGGCGAGAAGGTTGATCCGTCGCGCATCATCTATTTCGAGAGCCACCAAGCCGCCGGCTATGCGGTGAAATGGCTGGAAGCCCTGCTCAACGAAGAGGGCAAGGATCGCATGAAGGATTTCGAGGACAAGGCGCTGGCGATTACCTACCGCTACGACCGCGACTCGTTGGAAGAGGGTCGTCTGGGAACGGAGCCCATTCCGGAAATCCGTCTCATCGACTGCCCGAACCGGGACGTTTGGGCCAACAAACTGTGGGAGTTGAACCAGCCCTTGCCGGACGGGCGACAACGCCACACGATCCTGATCCAGGATGAGTCGGACCTTCTCCGCCTGCGCCGGGCGCTGGCGCTCAAGAAGGTTGTGGTCCTCAACGGCGGGGCCGATGAGCTGCGTCTGCGAAACTTCAGCGTCGGCAAGGTGCTGCTGATGCCCCAATGGAAGAAGAACCAGGTCCACGTGGCCGATTCGGAAACCGCCATGTTCTTCTTCCACACGGAGCATTACTATGCGGCCGCCCTGGCGGAAATCGAGAAGGAACTGAAGGCCCTGGACCAGATGCTGCGGCGTCCGGAGATCAGCATCCTGTTGGAGGCAAAAGCCCCTGACACCGTGCCGGTCAGCGGCGGCGAATAGGCCATGCCCACGCGTTCACGGATACGTTCGGACCTGAAGTGGCGCCGGTCCGGCGTTGATTGGGCGCTTCTGGTGGAGCTATTTTTGTCCTGAGTCAATCATGATCCTAGCAGCAATATTGACGAAAACCTACTACGGTAACACCGTCCTTCAGTGGCTGATCACCTTTCTGATTATTGTCGGCGCCCTCGTCGTGGGCCGAGCCGTCTACTGGCTCATCGGCAAGACGGTCAAGCGCATGGCGGCCAAAACGCGAACCCATCTCGACGATATCCTCGTCGACATGCTGGAGGAGCCGTTCGTTCTGGCCATCGTCGTCATGGGTATCTGGTACGGCGTCAGCCTGCTCGACATGACCGACACGATTCGCATGCACATCGACAAGGTCGTCTATGCCCTGTTGATTCTCGACGGCGCCTGGACGATCACGCGCGTCTTCGATGCCCTGATCAGAGAATACCTGTTGCCCTTCGCCCAGAAGACCGAGAGCGACCTTGACGACCATCTGGTCCCCATCGTCAGCAAGGGCCTGAAGGCCTCGATCTGGCTGATCGCCTCGATCATGGCACTGGACACGGCCGGCGTGAACGTCGTTTCCATGCTGGCCGGGTTGGGGATTGGAGGGCTGGCCTTTGCCCTGGCCGCGCAGCATTCGGTGGGCAACTTCTTCGGCAGCCTGGCCATCTTTGTGGACAAACCATTCCGCGTAGGCGACCGCATCCAGGTCCGCAACCATGACGGGGTGGTGACGGCCGTAGGATTGCGCAGTACCAGAATCCGCACGCGCTATGAAGGCCGGATCGTCACGATTCCCAATCTGGCGGTGGCCGAAGCCGACATCGTCAACGTCGATACGGAGAACGGCCGTCAGATCTTCGCCGTCTATCGGCTCACCCCGGACATGGATGACACCAAGATCGTCCAGGCCATGGAACTGCTCAAGCGCATCGCCGAATCCGACGCGGACACCCGGGAGAAGGTCGTCACCGGATTCTTCGCGATCACGGAGTATTCGCGCGATATCATGCTGCTGTACTGGATCAAGCCCGAGGCATCCAATCTACAGACCCGGACGCGCATCAATCTCGAAATCGTGCAGCAGTTTCGGGAAAACAACATCGAGTTGGTCAAAGCCCAGCCCGTGCACACCAAGTGGGACCAGGTCGACCTGGTATAGCCACGCAGGTGGTGAGGGCGACCTCGCGAAAGCCAACAACGCGAAAGACCGCCGGCTCGATCTCAAAACCGATCCAGACAAGGAAGACGTATTGCGACAAGCCCCCTTGAATTCGAAAGAGGAGAATACACCATGGGCAATTTGGCATCCATCCGTGATAAGAAGAACTGCGTCTTCTGGTGCCTCCTGGTCACGCTGTGCCTGAGCCCTTTCTACCGGGGATCGGCACCGATGGCGGCCGCACAAACCCCGGTGGTTCCCACAGCCGGCCAGATTCCCCCTCTGCCTCCCAGACTGCCTGAGGGTATTCCCGCATTTCCAGGCGCCTGGGGCGGCGGCATGTTTGCCACCGGAGGCCGTGGCGGTCGCGTGCTTGAGGTGACGACGCTCAACGATGCCGGCCCGGGCAGTTTCCGGGCCGCCGCAGAGGCCCAGGGCCCACGCATCGTCGTCTTCCGCGTGGCGGGGATCATCACGCTGGAATCCAACATCGACATTGACAATCCGAACATCACGATCGCCGGTCAGTCGGCCCCCGGCAACGGTGTTTGCCTGGCCCATCACTCGCTGAACCTCAATACGGAAAATGTCATCCTGCGTCACCTGCGTGTCCGGCGCGGTCGCCCGGAAGGCGGCCAGGGCTCAGACAACATTGGCGGCAATCCCCTCGGCCAGATTGTCGTGGACCATTGCAGCACCAGTTGGGGCATGGATGAGAACCTCTCGCTCTATCGTTACATGAAACCGTTACCCGATGGCCGCCGGTTGAAACTGCCGGTGAGCCATCTGACGGTGCAATACTGCATCTCCAGTGAAGCACTCAACGCACACAACCACGCGTTCGGCGGCACCTGGGGCGGTGAAGACGCGACCTTCCACCACAATCTGTTTGCCTGCAATACCGGCCGCAACCCGTCCATCGGCATGGGTGGAGAATTCGACTACCGCAACAATGTGGTCTTCAACTGGCGGCATCGCACCATGGATGGCGGTGACGAGACCTCTCTCGTGAACGTGATCAACAACTACTACAAGCCGGGCCCGGCCACCAATCACAACATGCTCAGTACCATGGTGCGGATCGAAGAGCGTGACATGTACTCGCCCGGCAAGCGCTGGCAAGCGGGCCACTGGTATCCGCAGATGCCGAAGCGACCGGGAAAATGGTACGTTGCGGGCAACCTCGTCGAAGGCTTTCCGAACGTCACCGCGGACAACTGGCAAGGGATGCGCGGCCCCGAGGAAATCGCCCGCGTCAACACGCCCTTCGAAGGTTGGCCGGTCAACCAGGAGACGGCGCGGGACGCCTTCCACACCGTTCTGGCCAAGGCCGGCGCCACACTGCCCCAACGGGACGCCGTAGATGCACGGGTCATAGATATGGTTCGAACGGGTACAACCACCACGGACAACGGTATTGTGAATGACCCGCGGGAGGTGGGAGGCTACCCCACCTACCGCTTCTCACCCGAAGATGTACCAACGGACACCGACCACGACGGCATGCCGGATGCATGGGAAGAGCAATATCAGTTGAATCCTGCCGAGGCGGCTGACGGTTCAACGGATGCGGATGGAGATGGCTATACCAACGTAGAAGAATACCTCAATGGGACCAGCCCGCGACAGCAGATCGATTACACGAATCTCGGAAACAACGTGGACACCATCAGTTGAGACCCTGCCGGAACCGGCGACCTGCGCTGCCGCAACCGCTTCTGTGATCCGGGGCCAATCTGGGACATCAGGAAGATCGACCGTTCGGAATTGAACGGAAAAGGCTCAGATTTGCCCGAGGACCATGGTATAAATGGGGAGGGCTATCTGACTGTGGACAAGGGCAAGGAGTCTGTGACGATGAAAAGACGGTTGCTCTCATCGGTGGTGATATTCGTAGTCTCATGGAGTCCGGTGACGGTCGATGGCCAGGCTGCGGAGGGAGCGCAGTTCCTCGATGGTATCGGCGAGACGGCCCTGATCGCCCGCTATCGGTTTGGTGGCAACAGCGAGGACTGGTCCAGGAATGCGTATCACGCCGCCCTGCATGGCGAGGCGAGTTACGCCGAAGACGAACAGTTCGGCCGGGTCTTGTCACTGCCCGGTGGTCGCCGCAGCGGGTACGTGCAGATCCCCGGTCAGGCCCTGGTCGGCGCAGAAAGCCTCACGGTAACCGGTTGGGTCAAGGTCAAGGATTTGACCCCGTGGCAGCGCTTCTATGACCTGGGTCTGGGCAACGGTCGTTATCTCTACTGCACGCCGGTCGGACAGGAACGGACCAACGGTTGTCGGGTGCGGATGACCGCCGCGGGTTATGCGGCCGAAACCGGTCCGGCCACCTTCCGGATTACGACCGGGAAATGGGTGCATCTGGCCACCGTGCTGGATGCCGCCAGCAAGACCTTGAGCCTTTACGTCGATGGCGTGCGCGTCGGCCAAAGCACAGGCGTGACCTGGCCCCTGACCGATATCCTCAGTCAGGAGGATGCCTCCGCCAACCACGTGTATATCGGCAAGTCACTGTATGATGGAGATGCCGACTTGGGCGGCGAGGTCTACGATGTGCGCTTTTACAGCATCGCCCTGAGCGATCGGCAGATTGCGGTCATTCGTCACAACGCCATTTCCGAGAATACCACGGCGGTCGCCGAACCCGTTGCACCGGCGCCGGACAAACCGCGCGAATCCGTCGAAGACGCGGCGTCTCCTTACGGGGAACAACTGACGGCGGTCCCGGATATTGCCGTCGAGACGGAGGTCGGACGTTTGCCTGTCCTGCCCGTCTATCTGCCGGCCCGGTATGGTGACGGCGCCGACGGGCCGCAAGTCCGGGTGATCTGGCCTGCGCCCACGGACAACCGTCAGGTGCAGCAGCCAGGTACCTACACCGTAACCGGCACGGTGCCGGGTACCGCGCTTACCGTCCAGGCCGTGGTCACGGTCAAGCCCATGTCACCGGGCACGTCGCGGCCCGAGCAACAGTTGGAACCGTTTCCCTTGGGGCAGGTGGTGCTGGATCGGGATGATCGAGGGCGAAACACCCCGTTTATCAAGAATCGCGACAAGTTCATCCTGACCCTGGCCCGGACCGACCCCAATCGCTTCCTCTACAACTTCCGCGACGCCTTCGGTCAGGAGCAACCTGCGGGTGTGCAACCCCTGGGCGTTTGGGACAGCCAAACCTGTCGTCTCCGGGGTCATGCCACGGGCCATTATCTCTCAGCCCTGGCCCAGGCCTACGCCGGCACGACCTACGACGAGGACCTGCACGCCAACTTCCACGCCAAGATGAACGCGATGATCGACGTGCTCTACGACCTGGCGCAGAGGTCCGGCCGGCCCACGACCCCCGGGGGCCCCTGCAACGCCGATCCCACGCAAGTGCCGCCGGGACCGGGCAAGGCGGATTATGACTCCGACCTGAGTCACGAGGGCATTCGCACGGACTATTGGAATTGGGGCGAAGGCTTCATCAGCGGTTACCCGCCCGACCAATTCATCATGTTGGAAAAGGGAGCCACCTACGGGGCACGGAACAACCAGATCTGGGCCCCCTACTACACCCTGCACAAGATCCTGGCGGGTCTGATGGATTGCTATGAAGTCGGGGACAATCCCAAAGCCCTGGAAATCGCCCAAGGCATGGGGCTCTGGGTTTATGCGCGTCTGGCGATCGTGCCCACGGAGACGCGCATCCGGATGTGGAATCGCTACATTGCGGGCGAGTACGGCGGGATGAACGAGGCCATGGCGCGGCTGTACCGCATCACCGGGGATTCCCGTTTCCTCAAGTGCGCCCAGTCGTTTGACAACATCGATTTCTTCTTCGGCAACGCCGAGCACAAGCACGGCCTGGCCTGTAACGTCGACACCCTGCGCGGCAAGCATGCCAACCAACACATCCCACAAATCACCGGCGCCCTGGAGACCTACAAGGGCACGGGCGAGCCGGCCTACTACCAGGTGGCCGACCGTTTCTGGGATATCTGCACGCACTGCTACATGTACAGCATCGGGGGCGTGGCCGGGGCGAAGAACCCCAACAACGCCGAGTGCTTCACCGCCCAGCCCAATACCCTGTTTGCCAACGGCTTCTCCGAGGGCGGCCAGAATGAGACCTGTGCCACGTACAACCTGCTCAAGCTCAGTCGCCAACTGTTCCTGTTCGATCAGGACGCCAAGTTCATGGACTATTACGAGCAGGCCCTGTACAACCATATCCTGGCCTCTGTCGATGAGGACAATCCGGGCAACACCTACCATGTCCCGCTCAATCCCGGCGCCCGCAAACGCTTCAGCAACGCCCGCATGGATGGCTTCACCTGCTGCAATGGCACGGGCCTGGAGAGCAATACGAAATTGCAGGATTCCATCTACTTCAGAAGCAAAGGCAACAAGACCCTGTATGTCAATCTCTACATTGCTTCCACGCTGACCTGGGCCGAGCGTGACATCGTGATCCGACAGAGCACGCGTTTCCCCTATGCCGACGTGACGCGGCTGACCGTGGCCGGGTCAGGAACCTTCGACATTCAGGTCCGTGTGCCCCAATGGGCCACCGGCGGTTTCCACGTCACAATCAACGGCCGGGAGCAGGACGTCGACGCCGTTCCCGGCACCTATCTAACGTTGCGCCGGTCGTGGCAAGATGGCGACACGATCGAACTGAAGATGCCGTTCGATTTCTATCTGCGCCGCGTCATGGACCAGCCGAACCTCGCCAGCATCTTCTATGGCCCGATCCTGCTGGCCGCGGAAGAGCCGGCATCGCGCACAACTTGGCGCAAAGTGACCTTAAATAGCGACGACCTTGCCCAATCCATCACGGGCGATCCCGGCACCCTGCGGTTCAGCATCAACGGCGTGAATCTCAAGCCCTTCTATGAAACGTACAGCCGCCATTCGGTGTATCTGGACGTAACCCTGGAGTGAGGCGAAGGCCCCAGACGGGCAGTCCAGGGATAGAGAATTGACAGAAAGCACGCGTCGCGCTTCGTGCCGCGTGCTTGGGTACTTCCCCTAGCGAGAGTACCGTGACTCGAAACGATAGGAACCCGACTCGACGGCATAGACCATGCGGTCGCCTGCGCGCCGAAGGAATGTCACGCCCGGGCTCTCGGACGCTGGATGGCCGTTCTCGGTTACATCGCTGTCCGAGTCTGCCGGGACATGAATCACGGCACGGGTGTTAGCCGGAATCCGCACCTCCAAGGTAAGGTTCGCACCGTCTCGCTGCCAACGGCTTCGGATGAGCCCCGTCATGGCCCGGTACTCGGCTCCGGCGTGCTGCAGGCCTCCGCCCGGATGGGGGCGAATGACAAACCGCCGAAAGCCAGCAACTTCCGGGTCCAGCTCGATCCCGGCCACACAGCGAAAGAGCCACTCCCCCACCGATCCCAGCGAGTAGTGATTGAATGAATTCATCTGAGGATCGAAAAAGCCGTCCGATTTGGTCCAGCCGTTCCAGCGCTCCCAGATGGTGGTTGCGCCGTGACGCACTGGGTAGAGCCAGGAGGGATAGTCCTCATTGAGCAGCAGGCGCCAAGCCACGTCAGGCCGACCGACGGCGGTCAGTGTCGGATTCAGGTGACTGATGCCGATGAAGCCCGTGCTCAGGTGCCCATCGAGGCCTTCGATGTTCTCCACTAGGTGCTCGGCGGCGCGGGGCCGCACCTCCTCCGGCAGCAAGTCGAAGGCGAGCGCCAGCAGGTAAGCCGTCTGTGTCTCGACGGCCAAGCGGCCGCCGTCTCGCAGAAACTCTCTCTGAAAAGCATCGCGCACCCGCTCAAACATGGCGCCGAAGCGCTCGGCATCGTCGGGACGACCGATCTCGTCGGCCATGCGCGCCAATTTGGCCGCGTCGTCCGCCCAATACGCCGTCGCCAGCAGCGTCTTCATCGGCGATTGCGTGCGGAACGTCGTGTCCGACGGGATGCACAACCAGTCGCCGTAGTTGTTGCCGAGTTCGTGGCGGCGCACGCCGTCAGGATTGGTCCGCTCAACGTAGTCCAGCCAGGCAACCATCGCCCGGTAGTGACGTTCGATGACGCGCCGGTCTCCATACACCCGCCACATCGTCCAGGGAACGATCACACCGGCATCGGCCCAACCGGCCGCGCCGCCCAGACCATCGAGGCCGACGAAATTCTCGTCTTCGCGCAGGCGCGGCGCCGTATCCGGAAAGACACCGTCAGCGGTTTGGGCGTCTGCCACATCGATCATCCACTTGGTGAAGAAGGCCGCGACGTCCATGTTGTAGGTCGCGGTCCGCAGGAAGACCTGGGCATCCCCCATCCAACCCAAGCGTTCGTCGCGTTGGGGACAATCCGTCGGGACGCTGAGGAAGTTGTCTCTCTGACTCCAATAGGCATTGAGCCAGAGCCGGTTGACCAGCGGATGCGAGCACTCGAACGTTCCGGCCGGAGGCGTAGCCGAGTGGACGACGCAGCCAACGACCTCGCCACCCTTGGGGGCAGAGGGCAGACCGCTGACTTCAACGTATTGAAATCCATGAAAGGTAAACCGCGGCTGCCAAATCTCTTCGCCCCGTCCTTTCAGGATGTACACGTCCGTGGCCTGGGCCCGGCGCAGATTCTCGGTGTAAAGCGTGCCGTCCGGGTTGAGCCGTTCGCCATGACGCAGGGTCACACGCGTGCCGACCGGTCCGCTGACGCGCAAACGAACCCAGCCGCTGATATTCTGACCGAGGTCACAGATGAAAACCCCCGGGCGAATCTCGTTGACGCTCACCGGCTCGATGGTTTCAACGACGCGCACCGATTCGCTGGGCTGGGCCACCAGCGGAACGTCCGGCCCAGCGACCTCTTCGACGCCTGGCCAATTCGAGTCATCGAAGCCAGGTTCGGCCCAGCCGGCCAATTCATAACGGGCGTCATAGGTCTCACCCATCATGAAGTCGGAGGATACGACGGGACCGGCACTGCACCGCCACGATTCGTCCGTGCCCACGATCAGCCGCTCCCCCCCGGCCAATTCAATCTCGAGTTGCAGCAAAAGGCTGTTTCGCAAACCATAGCGTCCGCGCGTCTCCTGCCAACCCACGTAGCCGCTATACCAACCGTCGCCCAGGACCGCCCCCAAGACGTTGGCTCCCGATGCGATCTGATCGGTCACATCGTAGGTGCGGTATTGAAGGCGCTGGTCGTAATCGGTCCACTCCGGCGCGAAGATATCCTCACCAACCCGCTGCCCGTTGAGGTGGCACTCGAACAGGCCGCGCGCCGTGGCATACAGCATGGCGCGCTCGACCCGGCCATCAACTGCGAATGCTTGGCGGAACCACGGTGGCGTACCTGGGTCAATCCGCGTTGGCCTGATGGCGTGGTCCGCCCGAGCAAGATAGTCGGGATCCGCAGCAATCCAGTGCGCCTGCCAGTCGCGCTGTTCCAGCAACCCCATCGTCCAGAAGGCCGGTACGGAGACAGTCTTCTGTCCCTGGTCGTCCCAGACTTCCACCTGCCAGAGACAAACCATCCGTGAGCGCAGCGGGCTCCCGTCGTATTCAATGTGCGTGGTGCGCGCGTCCTCGATGCGACCGCTGTCCCACAAATCGGCTTGCCCTTGCGCGAGGCGCTGCGTGGAGGAAGCGACGCGGAGCCGCCAGGCCGTCTGCCGCGCACCGCGACGCGAGGATTCGATATTCCAACTCAGCCGCGGCCTGACCACATCGATGCCCAGGGGATCTTCGAGATATTCACAGCGCAAACGCGTGACGCGTAGAGTTTCTTCCATCGTGTCCTTCCCTACCCAAGGCGGACGAATGTCACTCGCCCAGGTGGTCCCGTCTGATCCAGAAAATAGCCGTGCCAAACCACATCACCATACCCAGCAACATCAGATGCGCATGGGTTTGCTTGGACACGATGCCTCCGAAGACCAGGAAGGCGGGAAGCACGGTCACCACCAGTCCCACCAAGGAGATCGTTTGCAGGATACGTTTGGTCTGTTGCGTCATGCCAAGTCTCCTTTCCCAGCGGATGCGGCCAGCACCTTCTGCTGGATGAGGCAGCAAAGCGTATACAACGTCACCGCGATGAACCAGGCGGGCAACACCTGCAAAAACAGGTCGGCCCGGTAGTTGGCGAGGAACGAGGGCAACCGGTCATTGAGCCAGGCAAAGCCGGCATATTGATCCTTGGCGTAGAGCACAAAGCATATCCCGAACGATCCGAACCATCCGACCGCGGCCGGCCAACTGACCAACAACCGCTTGCGTTCGGCGTAATTGCGCACCAGACCGAGTCGGGGAAACAGCCAGAAATCGATGAAGATGAACGCCCCCAAGGGCATGAAGAACAAGCCG
>Ga0272443_10001164_pt1 | contig 40769 bp, 33 predicted proteins | sample SSMAcet12_FD_193581 | JGI IMG/M metagenome (GOLD analysis project Ga0272443, IMG submission 193581) | Marine sediment archaeal communities from Little Sippewissett salt marsh, Falmouth, MA, United States - SSM-Acet-12 | ecosystem: Environmental > Aquatic > Marine > Wetlands > Sediment ...
TTCTCCCATGAGAATAAACAACGGAACCGGCGTAAGAGGGAATTTATCGATGGCAGACCATGTCAGGTTAGCAATCATATGATGAGCCGAACCCGGCAGCATGAAGACCAGCCCATAGAGGCCGGCGATGCCAAGAGCAAATGCCACCCGCATTCCAATAAGCAGGAGAAAAAGAAGTAAAAATAGCAATATAATGATTTCCGGGCCGGTTCCCATAATGGAGACCAATTTCCTTGTCCGGCACGCCGGGCCTTCAGGTTGCAATTAGTTTTCTTCTGGTTTGTTCTCTTTAAAATTTTGTAAAATTTTTACGGCCAACTGCAGTGCAAACCAAGTTAGCCCGATGGCGAAAAACACTTGAGGAACATACAAGGGAGTCCGCAAAAGGGTAGGCGCAATTCTTACACTCGAGTACGAATCGGCGACCAGCTTAAAGGCCTGCAATGCAAAGAAGGCCAGAAAAAGGAAGCTGAGTATGTCCAGGGAAATCTCCACGTATTTGCGAATGCCGGGCTTCATTTTTACAATGATCGCCTCTACCCGGATATGCCCTTCGAACTTAAGGGTATAGCTCGCGCCGAGAAAAGTTATTCCCACAAGAAGATAGCAGGACACCTCGTCCGCCCAAGTCGTCGGTGAATTGAAAATATGCCGCATGACCACGTCGATGATGATGCTGAGCATCATCAGGAAAACTAAAACGCCACTGAAGTAGCCGAGATAGACGGATATTTTTTCGATTTTCGAAATCAGCCGGTTCATGATTGAAACAGCCTCTTTCCCTTCAGAGGAGCTCAGAAATCAAAAAAAGACTTCGGTTTCCCCCGGCCAAAGAGCCATTCGTTGCCTTGTAGCCGGGGGATGCCTAATTGCCATGCTCCTCTTTAGTCTAAAGTTTCTTTTTCGAGCGATAGTCTGCCAGAAATTTTTCGATATCTTCCAGCATCTGTGCGGCTTCCGGGCTTCCAGCCTTTTCGCACTGGGAAATCCATTTATCCCGAACGAACCGTGTTTTCTCCAAACATTTGTCATATTCTTCTTGGCTCGGTTCGATCACCTGAACACCTTGCTCCTTGAGCTGTTTCAGGCTGGCTTCTACTTTAGAGATGTTGCATTCGCAATTTTTCTGCCCGGCTTCCTTCAGCACTTTTTTCACGATAGGCTTGAGATCGTCGGGAAGGGCATCGAACGCTTTGCCGTTTACGATGAGCATCGCCGCGCAGGAAGATCCATGGACCGGCCACTTGTTGATGTACTTACAGTATTCCCAGAAACCCATACTGTCGTAAACGACAAGCCCGGTTACCAGACCGTCCACCACCCCTCTTTGCACCGACATAAATGCCTCATCCCAGGGAATGGACACTCCTGCTGCCCCAACGCCTTCGAAAGCGAGGGAGTCATAATATCCCATTCCCCGAAGCTTTTTACCCCTGAAGTCAGCCACCGTGCGAATCGGCTGATTGCAGAACACGTCAACGCCGCACCAATGATTGATCCCCATCAAGCGGATATCGAATTTTTGCTTCAACGATTTTTCCCAATAGTCCCACGCGACGTTATTCATAACGGCCGGAAACTCCTCGTCGGATCGAAGGATGCCGGGTATGGCGTGAAAACTTCCAAGGGGCCATTCTCCACTGTAGTAAGGAGTTCCGGCCACCGCCCCGTGGATAACACCGTCTCGAACACCGTGGAGAACTTCGGGAACGGGCACCAGGTTCAGAGGAACATGGAGTTGCAAACGTCCGCCGGTGGCTTCGGCCATTCGCTTCGGAAGCCATTTGCCGAAGAGGTCATTGTCGCACCATTTGCCCAGCGCCATTTGATTCCAGGTCCACTCGATTTTTTTGGAACCTGCTGTTGCCGGTGCGGCAAGGGTGGTGAAGATGAAACCGAACATGAGAACGAACAGGGTCGCTTTGATGAAAAATTTTTTCTCGGTCATGGTTTCCTCCCCAAGCTGGGTAAAAAAGGCACTATGTAAAATCCTTTGTCAGGGTATTTGATCTTTCGACGCCATCACCGGGTCATGCATAGGAATGATCAAATCGGCGGTTTGCTTGATTTTAAGAGCGCTGTCGTAGGCCTGAAACAGGTTCGTGTGAATACCGGGAGCAATCACCGGATACGTTCCGAAAGGCGAAACCGTGGTTTGAATATCTTCTGGCGGAAAGTAATTTTCCATAATTGAGCATCCTCCGGAAATCACCGCTTTTCCTGCCGTGGTTTCTACAGCGACGGCTTGGCAGCCTGGCGTGTGGCCTGGTGCCGAAAAGACGTCGATGCCGGGCAGTATCGTCCGATCGCCGGTGATCGCTTCGAATTTCAATTTCTGAATCATTTGCCGAGGGAAAAGGACCTTGAATATCGGATGGGGATCCAGAGCGAACTCCAACTCCGCCTGCTGCACATAGATTGTCGCACGGGTGCATTTAGCGGTGTTATACATGTGGTCCATGTGCAAATGGGTCTGGATCACAATATCGATGTCTTCCGGTTTGCAATCGACTTTTGCCAATGCCTCCTCAAAGGTCTGAATTGCCTCAAAAGGATGGACCGAAAAGCCGGGATGATAGTTTCGGTAGTCGTCGGCTTCGATGGCCGTGTCGACGAGCACGTTTTTACCTTCTGCGCGGATATACCAGAACACATACGGGCGAATGATGGGCTGGCCGTGGCCGACCAGGTATGTCATCGGGCCCTTTTCACTCCGGACCTGCGATAGAAGCAACGGAATGATATTGTGCTGTGCCAATCTACTCTCCTTTGAGGACGGCATCACCTCCGTTGGGGGTTGGATCAACTGCAGCTCCCGTTTGTCTCTTCCGGTTCGGGATCTCTTCCCTGAAAAGCCTTCAGGCTGTCGAGTATGGAAAGAAACGTTTGAAAGATCAGAAGAATTCCGACGATCGGCAAAGCGATTCGGGTATAGGCCATGGGCACATCAAGCATCCCGAAATGCCGCCAGTCCCTGGAATAGGCGAGCCACCAGTACTTGTAACCGTAGATCGAGATAAAAATGGAAAATATAAAGATGAGGATACTGTTGAAAAGGTCGATCCTCAGTTTCAGGATGGGGTTGAATTTGCGGTAGATCAGGTCGACGCTGATGTGGGATTTTTTGTCATAAGCGTAGACAATGCTTAGCATACCGAACCAGACCAGCAGGTAGCCGGTAATTTCGTTCGTCCATATCGTCGGTTTTCCGAAGATTTCTCTGGCCGAAACCTCATAAACGGTAAATACCAAAATCAGCAACACGCCCAGAATGGAAATAAACTCCACCCCCCGAATCATCAAGCGGCATATCTGTTTGAGCATTTTCTGTTCCTCTTTAGCCCATTGTGGAAGGCAGCCAGAGCGCCAGGCCGGGGAAAAAGGTGACCAACAAGACAGCGACAAGAAGGGCGATTAAAAACGGGATCACCCCACGGAAGACTTCCTGGATTTCGATTCCGAACGATTTGGATACCTCGGCGACGATGTAGCAGTTCATGCCGACCGGTGGGGTCAGCAGCGCGATTTCGATAAACAACACCAGCATGACACCGTACCAGACCAAGTCCATCCCGATGGCGGTAACCGCCGGTGCAAAGATCGGGGTCGTCAGCACGATGATGCTGTTTCCCTCCAGAAAGAGTCCGAGCACGGCTACCGTGACATACAGGAGCAGAATAAACTGCCATTTCGGAATGGCGGAGAGCATCTCCTGAAGGCCGTACATGATGCCGACCTTGGCCATCATGAACCCAAGGATTTTGGCCGTGCACATCAGCAGAAGGATAAACCCGCTCACGGCGATCGTTCGGCGCAGGGAGTCGAGAAAAATGCCCCAGGTCATTCGTTTGTAAGCAATGCAGAGCCCAAGGGAGACGATGCAGCCGATGGCAGCCGCTTCGGCGGGGGTTGTCACACCGAGGTAGATACAAATAAGCAAAATAACGGCCAGCGCAAAAACCGGAATGATCTTATAAGAGCTTTTGAACTTTTCCAGCCAACTCGAGGCTTCGCCAAACCCCGCCTTTTCGGGAAAGAGCTTGGTCCACACCAGAATGCTCAAGATAAAGAGACTTCCCAGAAGGGCACCGGGAATGATGCCGGCGATAAACAAGGCGGCAATGGAGGCGCCGCTCATGTATCCGTAGATCACGAAGGCAAGGCTCGGAGGAATCAATATGCCGAGGCTGCCCCCGGCCGCAACGCTTCCGGAGGACAGTTTTTTATCATAGCCCCGGGAAAGCATTTCGGGCAACGTCATCCGGCCCAAGGTGGCCGCCGTAACATAGCTTGATCCACAGACAGCGGAAAAAATGGCGCTGGCAGCGATGGTCGCCACACAGAGAGAGCCCCGAATGCGGCCGGTCATTTTTTCAACGCTGTTGTATAGATCAGGAATAAAGCCGCCCAAGGAGAGAATCTCCGCCATAAAGACAAATAGCGGAATCGTGATCAGCACAAAATCGCTCAAGATGTCGTGCATCTGCTGCACGATGGCGATGCTCTGGAAAAGTCCGGAGGAGACAATGATTCCGGTGGTGCCAACGATGCCAAAAACAAACCCCAGGGGCATACGCAAGGCAAGAAGGCACAATATCGATGCGGCTACAATGAACAGCTGAACATACCATTCCATGGAGAAGGTCCTGTCACGGACTCATTGCCAGCATGAAGATCCAGATTGGCAACGGCCTTGCGCGGTTACGATTTGCGTAAGCCTATCAACATTGCCGCAATGATTTCGCTTTGAGTGTAAGAATCCTGACAGTCAGAACCGCGCCACGGGCATACCGTCAACCTGCCCATGGCGCGGCTCGCCCTGTCTATTGAAGGACCTTTCTGCCGGTGGCTTTTTCCACCACCTCGAAAAGCTCCTTGCCAAGCTCCGGGTTTCGCTTCAAGCTCCAGGTAACCGAAGCCTTGGTGAGCGCTTGACGCCACCTCAAGGATTCTTCCGGGGGCAGGTCGTACCATTTGATTCCCTTGGCCTCGACGTCTGCCCGAATTTCTTTCCAAAACCGCTTGTCGTAGTCCCTGTACCATGTTTCCAAATCAAGCTGCGCTTGGTCGATTCCGGCTTTGATGTCGGCGGGAAATTCTTCGTAGGTATTGTTGTTGATCAGGAAGAAAAAGCCGAAATTTCCGCTATACGTTGCCGTAAAATAGGGGGCGACATCCCAGAGGTGCATGGCATAGAGGCCTGCGCAACCGGTCAGGATTCCCTCAACGACCCCGGTTTGAAGCGCCGGCGGCACCTCGGACATCGGCAGTGTGACGATGCCGGCACCCATTTCGCTGAGAAAGACATTGGATGCTCCGCCCATTCCGCGGATTTTTCTTCCCTTCAGGTCTTCCAATGTCTTGACGTGGTCTTTTCTCATCGCGACCGCGTAATAGCGCATCAATGGGAAATAGCCGATGATGCGAACGTTCTCCGGCGTCGTCTGTCGATTCAGTATGTCCAGTGCGCCGCCGTGCATAACGTCGAAAAACTCGTCTATGGTCCAGATCGCCCCGACATCGAAACTGAGTTCGGGATGGGTACCGCCCTCCTTGATGTCGAGGGTGGCTCCGGCGTCGACAGTGCCTGCCGATACAGCCGTCCAGATCTCCCTCGGCCCCACCAGTTCGCCGGAGGGATGCCAGCTGATCTGAACGCGGTTCCGGGTGTGTTTTTTAATCAGCTCGATGAATTCTGCGGCGGCAACCCACTGGCAATCGTATTTGCCTGGAACCGTAAATGCCTGGGCCTTCAATCGCCATACTTTTTCCTTTGCAGCCGCATTCGAGCAGAAAGGACTCAATAACAGCGCGGCAGATAGCACAACGGTCAGTGTCATCATGAAGAAAGATGCAGCGGATTTGCTCATGTCTATGGCTCCTTTTCAGTCGTGTGGACGTTTTTCCTGCCGGAGAGTTGACTGAGGCAGAAAGGGTAAAAAGCATTTGTTAACCTTCGCCTATGGCGGTGTTCAAAATCTCTCCCATGTCCCAAACCCGGATGCCCAGGTTCTTTTCGTGCTTCATCAGGTTGATCAGGCAGATGGGGCAGGCCACGAGCACGTCGCGGCACACGCCGGCAAGCTCTTTGGCCCGGATGCACGAAATCGAGCGGCTCAGATCCGCGTAGGCGTATTCCACCGGACCGCCGCAGCAGGCCGTGTCGGTTTTCGTGTTTTCCGGTTCCAGCACTTCGATGCCGAGCCGGCCTAATACTGCCCGGGTCGGCTCTACCACCCCAAGGTCCCGGGTCATCACACAGGAGTCGTGCATGACGATCTTTTCGGGAAGTCTGCTCTTTGGAATTTTCTTCGGGACCGCACCAGCTTCGGCCAGTACTTCCAGATAGTGGCGCACGTTCAGATCGAAGCCGGCAATGTAGCGGGGGAAGATGTTACGCAGCATGAAGGTGGTGTGCGGATCGACGGTCAACACGGTCTCGACGCCTGAGCCTTTCAGGGTCCGGTAGACCGATCGGGCGACGCGGGCGGCTGCCTCTTCCATTCCCAAATCGTGCAGCAGCACGCCGCTGTATGGCTCTTTTTCATACAGGTAGGACGGGTGGATCCCTGCGTCTGCCAGCGTGTGGACAATGCCGGCCAGGGCCGATTCGGCCCGGTTTCGGATGTCCCTCGCCCGACGGGCGCGCAAACGAAGGATCGGGTCTGCGGCGATTGCCCCGGCGATTTCCGCCATCTTGGCAAAGGTTTTGATCGACAAGACCGGAACCAGCGGGTGCGCCATTTCAGCCATCTCGGTGGCCTGGACCACGAAAGGGAGCATCTGGTACATCCGACCCGTAAACAGCAGGGGAGATCCTTGCCTCGGCAGGTCGAGGTTCTTGGCCCAACGCGTCCAGTATACGGTTTTGAGCCCCAGCGGATCTCCGGTTCGTTCCATATTCCCGGAGATGGTGTTCAGCGCCTGGGAAATCAGGATCTTAGAGCTTCGCATGCTTGCCTCCACGGGCCAGCCGGCCCGACAGCAGGCGGCGGCCGCGCTGGATCAGTTCACAGATGTCCAGATTCTGCCCCTTGCTCTTGCAGACGGTTTCGCATCGGCGGCACTGCAGGCAGCTATAGAGGCAATAGGTCAACGAATCGTCGAATTCGAGCATGCCGGTCAGCAGGTACTTGATGATCTGCATCCGGCCATAGGCGGAAAAGCTCTCCACCCCGGAGGACGCCTGGTACGTCGGGCAGACATCCACGCAAAACCGGCAGGCGCGGCACTTGGCAAACTCGGCAAGAAGCCTTTTTCGTTCGGCGTCGTCTCGGTTCACATCCAGCCCTCCAGGTTTCCTCTGTTGAGAATGTTTTCAGGATCGAAGGCCTTTTTGAGTCGGACCAGAACATCGGCGTAGGTGCTGCCGTATTTTTTCGTCAGGAAACCGGCGCGCTGGGCCGTCAGGCCCCATTCGCCGCCGCAGCCGCCGTATTTGACGTTGAGCGCCTCGGTTTTTTCCCGCACCTCCATGGTCACCGCCTTTTTCACCTCGTTGGAAATGTCTTTGGTCGGCATGAAGGCATAGGCGTGGATCGTCGGGGCGCCGATGTGGCCGAAAGAATAAAACTCGTTTCCCTGGAAGCTTTCCAGGTTCAGGATAATTTCCTTGGCCTCTCTGAAAGCGTCCTTGAGCTTGTCCACCCGGGGAGTGATCTCGCTGCCGAAGGTGGAGCCCAGACGATATACGTAATTGCCTGCTTCGGCCCTGCTGCTCCAAATTTTTCCCCACTCGGCGTCGTTGGTGACGATCCTGGCTTCGATGGGGTTCGACTTCTTGACGAATTCGAGAAACAACCGGGCCTTTTCCCGGCAGCCGACCTCAGTGGCCGAGTGCATGCTCATCATGGCCACCGCACCGGTGGGCGGAGAAAGCCCCACGGCTTCGAAGCCGATTTTTCCCGCCTTTTCGTCCAGGTATTCGAAGAAAAGCGGCGTCGGCACCCCCTGTTTGTACATCGCCATCACGGTATCGAGAATGTCTTCGGTGCTCCGGTAATAGGCGACGATGTTGGCCATGTGAGGCTTGGGGATCAGTCGCATACGAATCTTGGTGATAATGCAGAGCAGGCCCTCGGAGCCGACGAGAAACTTGGTCGCCTCGATGCCCGCCGGCTTGCGGGTCGATTCGGTGCCAGTTTGAAGTATTTCTCCCGTGGGGAGGACCACCTCCAGCCCGAGTACGTAGTCGCCGGGCTTGCAGAGGCTTGCGTCCACCGCATGGGCGCTGGTGTTCACCGAGACCGATCCGCCGATGGTGGCGACAGGCTCACTGCCCGGGAAAATCGGCAGCAGGGCATTGTGCGGCGCCAACGCTTTTCTAAGCTTTCCGATGTGCATGCCTGGTCCCACTTCGAAGTAGCCTCGCTCCGGGAAAATTTCCAACTTCTGCATCCGGCCCGTGTCTAAAACGATGGCATTGGTCTTGGGACGGCCGAGACCCACAAGGGAGGTGCCGGAGCCGTGGGTGTGGACCGGAATTTTTCGGCCGGTGGCGTAGGCCAGCACAGCGGAAACTTCACGACTGTCTGCCGGCCGGACCACCGCGTAAGGAATGTGGTGATCCTCCACATCCCAGGGCATGGTGTCCTTGGCATAGGCCAGGGCCGTAGGCCGATCCGAAAAGGCGTTTTCTTTGCCGACCATTTCGGCCAGGTCTTTGGTGAGCTGTTTGAGGTCGATGTTCATCTGTGTCTTCCTTCCCTTGAAAAAGCTTCCGTGGTGCACCACCAAGTCCTCGGTGACATAATTTTAGCGACGTATCTCAGATCAAAAAACCCACCGCCGAGGCGCAGAGAACGCAGAGAAAAACGTTTCAATCTTCGCTGTGCAGCCTCTGCAGTGAAACAATTGTCACCATACGCTCACACGTACTAAGGTGCGTTCGGTTTTCTCCCGGCTGTCACGGTGAAATTGTAGTGTTTGAAATAGCAGTCCACGTCGACAAACCCGGCTTTGCGCAGCCAGGAAAGCTGGTGATTCAGGGTTGCCGGCCGGTCGCAGGCCATTCGTTCGTATATTGCACAGAGTTCTTCTTTTCCGATATCGGTCGACTCCAGGTGGCGGTTCCAGCGCTGCTGGTAAAGGGCCTCGGCGGCTTCCGTGGGGCCAAGGGCGAGTTCTGCATGGATGAAGCAGCCCCCAGGTGTCAGCGTATGGAAGATTTTTTTCATCAACCGCTGCTTGCCGGCGTTGGAAAGGTGGTGGATCGACATGGCCGAAACCACCAGCGGATACGAACCGGGCAGTTCTTCCTGATCGTAGTCTGCGATGGTAAAGCGGACGTTCTTTCTGCCTGCAAACCGCTCTCTGGCCTTTTCCATCATCTTTTCGGAAATGTCGACCAGGTGGGCGCTGGCGTTCGTAAACCGCTTCAGAATCAGGGCCGAAACCAGGCCGGTTCCGGCGCCCAGGTCGAGAAAGGAAAACCGGTCCCCGGGGGTAAAGGGAATCAGCTCCAGCAAGGTGCCGTAAAAATCGTCGAAGCAGTAAATCACTTTCCGGCGGGTGGCGTCGTATTTCAGGGCGCCGGCGTCGAAGAGCTCTTTGACGGTCATCGAAGGCTTCCTTTCCAGGGCGTAGTACATGGTACCGCAATCATCGTGACGATTGTTTCACCGCGGAGACGCTGAGAGCGCAGAGAGGATAAACAGAGAAAATTTTAAGGATTTCTCTGCGCCCTCCGCGTCTCTGCGGTGAATATTTGTTGACCTGCATTGCGTCATCGCAATGGTGCCATCGAGCACTCAGACCAGATCGATTCAGCGGCGCATTGCGCGCACCAGTTCACTTACGTCCGGGATCGCCTCGAGGTCTTCGATCATGGAGATGAGGCTGTTTTTGCCCTCTTCGGGAATCGAAAGGCCGCTGTAGTCGATGCACTTTGCAAATTTTTCCCGGCACTGTCCGACGCTCATGGGATTGTGCGGGTTGCCCAGGGGCACCGGAACCCGTTCGGAAAAGACCTTGCCGTCGTTGCGGGCCACGGTCATTTCGGACGGCAGGATGTCCTTTGCCGAAAGATTCGGATCGGTACAAACCGTGATCCGATCCGCCAACCGCTTGACTGCCGGATCGGATATCGAGTCTGCTTCGAAATCCTGCAGAAAGACATCTCCTCGGACAAGGGCGCAGGCCGTGGTGTAAGGGATGCTGAACTGGGCATCGACCTGGGGGTTTTCACCGATCCGAAACGGTTTTCCCACCATTTCCGTCACCATCGATGAAACCGACACCTCGATCCGCTCGATGTTGTCCACGGATCCGATCCGTTCCTTCAATTTCAGGGCGGCGCCGATGGCCGAATGGGTCATCCGGCAGCAAGGATACGGCTTGATGCTCAAATCGGCGATGGAAAAACGCTCCCCCAAAGCCTGGCCGACACGCTCCGGATGGTAGTCCCCATGTTCGTAGAGCGGGTAGAATCCATAGGCGCCGGTCAAAAACCTCAGGCTGCCGGTGATGCCCCGGGCGGCCAGAAACGCTGAAACAACCCCGGCAGAGGCGGCAAAACCGGGCTGCATCCGCTTGACCAGGCGGCTTTCGATCAACCCCTGGGCATTGCCCGATGTCTGGGCATAGACCACCCCCAGCGCGTTGGAGAGCCTTTCTTCATCCAGGCCGAGGATTTTTCCGGCGGCGGCAGCGGCCCCGAAGCTGCCGCAGGTGGCCGTCCGGATCCAGGAAAGGGGGCGGTCGATGGCCAGGCTGATCCGGCAGATGACATCCACCCCCAAAACCAGCGCGGTGATCAGTTCTTTGCCTCCGATGCCGCCCCGGTTTTCTGCGGCCGCCAGTGCCGCCGGCAGCACGTTGACAAAGGTGTGAAGGGCCGAGGTGTCCAGGGTGTCGTCGAAATCAAGGGCGTGCATCATGGCGCTGTTGGCCATGGCCGCCAAGGGCGGCGCCGTGCGAAAGTCGGCAAGAAACACCGACGCCCCCTCTTTGCTTTGCCAGGATCGAAGCAGATCCAATATTTCGGGGCAGCCCGGTGCCCGGCTGCCGGGAAAGACGACGCCCAAAGAGTCCAAGATCAGCTTTTTGCAGCAGCGGACGGTTTCTGCATCCAGATCCTCAAAGCCGGTGCGGGCAATGTGTTCGATCAGCCGCTTTTCAAGTCCAGGTTCCATATCGGTCATTTCGCCTCCAGTTTTCTTCTACTCGAGGGGAAGTTTACGAAATTCTTGAAGAAACGCCCGGGCATATTCCGCGATTCGTTCGACTACCGCCTCACCCTTTTCGACTGAGGCGGCGGTGGGGTCTCCCATGGTGCCGGAATCGGTGACGTTCCGGATGTCCTGAAAGACGATCTGCACCGAGTCCATGAATTCGGTTTCTCCCAGGGAGTTTTTTACATGGAAGGCGCTGTCCGCCGGCGATTTAACCCTGTCAGGGGAGATCCGTTCGGTGACCACCGTGTCCGGGGCAAGGGCCATCACCGCCGAGGTCATGATCTCTCCGGCATGGGTGAAGCGGCCCTCTTCGATGGAGCGGTCTTTGACCGCGCAAAGATCATGGGCCAGTTTCCAGAGACTGAGCATTGCTACGCGAATCCGGTGCTTGGCCAGCAGACTGTGGGCGGCCGATTCGATGCAGGCGTTGTTTCCCTTGTGCGCGTTTAAAAAGACGAATCGACGAAGGCCGGCGGATATGAGACTTTCCACGTATTCGGTCAGCACCCGGGTCAGCGTTTCGGTTTCAAGGGATATGGTGCCGGCAAAGGGCAAAAACCACTTGGAATAGCCGATCGGAAGGGTAGGGCCGATGAGCACGCCGGGCTCGCCGTCCAAGCACCGGGCAACGCCGTTTGCCACGATGGTGTCTACGCCCAGCGGCAGGTGGGAACCTTCCAGTTCGGTGGATCCCATGGGGATCACCGCCACCTTGTCGCCCCCGACCGACTTTGCGAATGCTTCCGAGGTCATCTCGGTGATAAAAGAAGAAGTCATGCTATCGTCCTTTCCCCTCGAGTCGATGGCTTTTTGCGGAACCAGCCGATGGTATAGCGCTTGACTGTTTCCGGAACCCGAATGCCGAACATCACGGCGACGATGGCAAGACCCGCCAGGTCGGTCTTCAGACCCGGGAAGATGAGGCACGCGCCGCCGAAGAACATGAGCCCGCGCAGCAAGATCGGAAGCCGGCCGCCGAGATAGTTCTGGGCCGCGCAGGCCAACGCCATGACCCCGAAGAAGGCAGTGATGCAGACCTGCAGGATCTGCCCGAGGCTGCCCACCAGCAGCAGGGCGTTGTTGTAAACGAACATGTACGGAATGATGAAAATGACCAGAGCCAGACGGCAGGCCGTAAAGGCCGTGCGCATCATGGGCGCTTCGGCGATCCCTGCCGCCACGAAGGCGTCCGGCGCCATCGGCGGGGTGATTCCGGCGATGGTGGCAAAGTAAAAAACAAAGAGGTGGGCGGCCAGGGGATAGACCCCCAGCTTGATCAGCGCCGGCACCACGAGGATGGCCAAAACGATGTACGCCGCCACCGGTGGAACGCCCATGCCGAGAATAATCGAAGCGACCATGGTCAGCAGCAGAAGCACGAGCAGATTTCCGCCGGACATTTTGATCAACAGACCGGACATCATCAGCCCCAGCCCGGTCAGGGTGATCATCCCCAGGACGATGCCGCCGACCGAGAGTATCGCCACCACCGGAAGGGCGGTCAGCGCGCCGTCTTGAAGCCCCTGGAGAAAGTGTCGAAAGGTCATCCGCCGCTTGCTGCCGCCAAGGATGCTGCAAAGCGGAATGGCAATGGTGGCCCAGAAGGCGGCGCGGGTGACCGACACCTTGGAATAGACCAGGAAAAAAATAAGAACGCCGATGGGGATGAGGAAAAACCACCCGTCTTTGATGGTCTGTTTGAGCGACGGCAGCTCTTCTTTGGGCATTCCCTTCATGCCCATTTTCTGGGCCTCCAGGTCGATCATCAGAAAAAGGCCGATATAATAAAGGACAGCGGTCAGGCCGGCGGCTTTCATGATGGTCACATAGTTGACCCCAAGGACCTCCATGATGATGAAAACCGCGCTACCCATGATCGGGGGCATCAAAAGTCCGCCGGCGCTGGAAACGGTTTCCACGGCGCCGGCAAAGTGCGGCTTGTAGCCGCTTCGTTTCATCAAGGGGATGGTAATCTGGCCGGTGCCTGCCACGTTGGCCGTGCCGCTTCCGGAAAGCATGCCGAAAAGAGAAGAGGCCACCACCGCGATCTTGGCCGGACCTCCCCGCACGTGGCCGAACAGGGCAAAGGAAAGGTTGATGAAGAATTCCCCGCCGCCGGCCGCCCGCAGCATGGCCCCGAACAATATGAACAGGAAGATATAGGTGGCCGAAATCCCGGCGAGCATGCCGAAAACCCCTTCGGTGGTGATGAACATGTTGTCCACGATCCGCTCGAAAGGATAGTTTTTATGGGCGAGAATTCCCGGCAGCATCTCTCCGAACCGGGCATAGATCATGGAAACGACGGCGATGATCGGAAACACCCAGCCGAGGGTCCGGCGGGCCGCTTCGAGGCACAGCAGCAAAAAGACGGTGCCCATGACCAGCTCGTACCATGGGGGGCACAGGCCGCATTCGCCGATTTTCTTGAACCAGGTGCCCAGCACGTATGCACCCAGGCCCAGGGCGGCGGCTGCCAGCAGGTACCCGTGCCAGGCGATCCTCTCTTTCTTTTTCTGGTCAAAGCCGTAGTAGAGGTAAACCAACACCAAGGCGAAGGTGACGTGGGTGACCCTCTGGTTCATGGCCGTGAGTTGAAAAATCCCGGTGTAGAGCTGGTAGAGACTCATGGCCACTGCAATGATGCGGACCAGCATGGGGATGGGGGGCTTTGGCTGCTCGACGTTGATCTCCATGTCCCTTCCTCTTTTCGACCGGCCTGAAGCCGCCTAAGTAGATGCTGACGCAATTATTGTGACGATGGTTTCACCGCTGAGTCGCTGAGAACGCAGAGAGAGGATACGCAGAGAAGGTTTTAAGAGCTTCTCTGCGCCCTCCGCGGCTCCGCGGTGAGTCTTCGTTGACCTACAATGCGTCACCGCAATGATGCCATCGAGCACTAAGCTTGCCCGGCCTCCGGACAACAGATGAACACTTCGGGCGCAGGCCCCACCCATCATTTTTCCAAAAGCGGGGCCTGATGTCTATGGTCAGACCAATGGCGCTAAAAAATATATTTTGTTTGTTTGCCCATCGCCAACACGGTCAAGACCAGCCCGTTTTTATTCATAGTACTGTTCTCTCTTGTCCCAGATTCCCTTTTCCTTGTAGTACTTGATGGCTCCTGGATGGAATCCGACCGGAACCCCGGGGGTGCCGCGAAACGCGTTTTCTACCGTATACATTTTTGCCAGGGGGTGGATCGCATTTTTCTCCTCTTCGTTTTCATAGACCGCCTTGATGATCTGGTAGACCAGGTCCTCGTCGAGATCCGCGCGGCAGAGCCACATCTGGGGCAGGGTGTAGGTGTGAACGTCTTGGTCGATACCCTCATAGGTGCCGGCCGGAATCACCAGGGGAACCACGTTGCTGTATTCGGCCCGCAGGCGCTTGAGCACTTCCGGCTCGGTTTCGATCAGCCGGATGGGGATGTCCCGGGCCAGCTCCATGACCGAGGCCAGGGGAGCGCCGGCCGCGATGATGCCGGCGTCGATGGTGTTGTCGCGGATGCCTCGGGTGACCTCGGAAAAGGAGACATACTTGGGCGAAAAGTCGTCGAAGGTCAGCCCCCAGCCGGTTTGAAGGTGTTTTTTGGAGTAGATGTTCAGGGTGGCGCTTCCCGCCGGCCCGACACCGATCACCTTGCCTTTGAAGTCGGAAATCGATTGAATGGGGGATTCTTTCCGGACGATCCAGTGGGTGTCGCTGGTATGTCCCACCGCAACCAGGCGAATCTGGTCGACGTCCATCCCCTCTGCCTTCAGGTCGGCGAGGGTCCCCATACAGGCCAACCCGAGCTCCATCTCTCCCCGGATCATCAGGCGGGCGTTTTCCGTGGAGGCCGCAGTTGATTCGGCCGCCACCCTGACGCCCGGGACGTTGTTGTTGATGATGGAGGAAAATCCTGCACCAAGGAAATAGTAGGTTCCGGCGGGACTTCCAGTGCCGAAGGAAAGAAACTCCAGGGCCGCGGCCGGCTGGGTGCCAAACAGCGCCAAACCGAGGATCAGCATCCCGAGCGTAAGCCGGGAGCGGGTCAAAAGCCTTCCTGTCTTCATGATTCCTCCTCTCTTCAAACCTGCTTAACGCAGGACCGAAACTGTTTATGACATTTCCTTGACCACGATCGTGAAACCGGTGGGCAGCTGATCGAAATACATGGGAAATTCTCGGGTGTGTTCCTGGCCGGCTTCGATGCCCATAGCGTCTGCTTTGACCTTGCGCGGATACAAACCGCCGCCCGAGGGGCCTTCAGGCAGAAAGATGTTGACCCGAAATCGTTTGGTCTCCGGAGAGGTATTCTTGATGGTCACATCCATGTGAAGCCGGGAGGCGCCTTTGTAGTCCTTGAAATAGTAGGCCACCTTGGTAATTTCAGCCGAATCGGCGACCTGGTAGGCGATATTCGCCGCAATTCCCTCGTCCTTGACGGCAGATCCTCCGGTGGCGCATCCGGCAAGCCAGAGGCCTGCGACAAGCAGCACCGAAAGACCGACGATCCATCGAAACGCTGTTTTCGGCATCATCTCCTCCTTCTACTTTCAGGTGAAAACTCATGGATCCGGCAGAGCTATAGATTGTAGTCCTGCCTGATCCGGTGATCGATATCCTTCGTGCATTCGTCCGGCGCCACCCTGGAGTAGGTAAGATAGGTCTCCAGCAGGTGGCGCCGGGTCTTTTCGTAGGCTTCTACAGGGTGCTGCTTGCCGATCGAAGCGAGGATGTCCCGATGCTCGCCGATGAACTTCAGGATGTCTTCGCGGTTCAACCGGTGCTGGGTTCGGTCGATCATCAGCGCAGAATAAGACTGGGTGATCGATTCGGTGATGAAAAGAATGATCGGGTTGCGGATGATCTTGGCCACCTCGCAATGAAACGAAACATTCATGAGCCGGGCGCGTTTGTGGTATTTGGCGGCCATCTCTTCAGCCATGTCCAGCAGGCTGTTCAGGCGCTGAAGGTCTTCTTCGCTTCTGTACTTGGCGGCCATTTGAGCGGCCCGGGGCTCGATGTAGAGCCGGGCGTCGATCAGGTGCGAATAGTCGATGCGGCCCAGGTGGATCAGGTTCTGGAGGCTCTGGGTGATGGGGTGGGAATTGGGTTCGGCCACGTAGGCGCCGGCGTTGACGCCGCGTTTGATGGTGATCAGGCCGCTGCTTTGCAGGTTTCGAAACGCCTCGCGCACGGTTACCCGGCTGACCTGGAACTGTTCCACCAGCTCCCGTTCCGAGGGAAGCTTTTCGCCTGCCTTGTAGGTTTCTTCAAGGATCGCCTTTTTGATGGCCAGTTCCACCTCCTGGGAAAGAAGGGGCTTTTTCAGTGATTTGAAGCTTCCCATGCGGATTCCTTTCGACATGGAATATCGGAGATGGGGTTCAAATTGAAGTATGACGTCTGTTGTCATACCAGTTAGCGGATGTCAAGCATGAAAACAGAAGAAGAAAAAAAAGGGGGGCCTCCATACATGAAGGGGGGTATGCCTAAATTTACAAATGCCTAAAATTTAGGCATTTTAGCCCATTTTAGGCATTTTAGGCATTTTCTACTGACCGTTTTTTCCCAACTCCAAGCCCAGTTCAAGGGCTTTTCTGTTCATCTCCAGGAAATGGGAGGGGATCCGCTTTTCCAAAACCTTCATGATCGACTCTGCCCGCATCAGGTCGGTCAGACCGATGAGGGTGCCGAGCATGAAGATGTTGAAAACGATCGGCTTTCCGATCTTGTCCATCACCGTGCGGAACATCGGCAGTTCAAACTGGCGGGCGTCGACCTTTCGTTCGGTGGTGACAAATCGCGAGTCGGTGAGCAGCATTCCGCCGGGGCGGATGATGCCGCAGAATTTGTTGTAGGACTCCTGGGTCAGGCAGATGAGAATGTTGGGCTGGATGACCTTGGGAAACCGGATCGGTCTGTCGGTGATGATGACGTCGCTTCGGGTGGCGCCGCCACGGGCCTCCGGGCCGTAAGACTGCGACTGGGTCGCTTCCAGCCCCTCGTAAAGCACCGCTGCCTCTGCCAGGAGAATCGCCGCGGTGATCACTCCCTGGCCCCCAGATCCTGAAAAGACGATTCGTACCCTTTCCATGGCCGTCAGGCTCCTTTTTTCATCGCCCGCTCGATGAGCTTGTCATACTCGGCGCAGTATTCGGGGATCTCTTTTTCCACAAAGATTCCCCGTTCGATCAACGTGGGATCCTTTTCCTTTGCCTTGGATCCGATCGGGGTGGTGGTCTCTTTGAACCGGTCCATCATGTCTGTGGCGCTGCCGAGCCGGTTTTTCCGGCCGAAGTAGGTCGGGCACTGGGAAAGCACCTCCACCACCGAAAAGCCCTTATGATTGATCGCTTTTTCGAGGATATCGGTGAGCTGCTGCACGTGGTAGGTGGTGGAGCGCGCGACAAAAGAGGCGCCGGCCGCCGTCGACAAGGCAACCACGTCAAAATCGTGGTCGATGTTCTGGTAGGGGGCGGTGGTGGCCAGCATGCCGTATCCGGACAGGGGGGAGTACTGGCCGCCGGTCATCCCGTAGATCCGGTTGTTCATGACAATGGCCGTCAAATCGATGTTTCGGCGCGCGGCGTGGATGAAATGGTTGCCCCCGATGGCCAGGGCGTCGCCGTCGCCCATCGGAACCAGGATGTTCAGCTCCGGATGGCCCATCTTGACGCCGGTAGCAAAGGCCAGGGCCCGGCCGTGCAGGGTGTGCAGCGTGTGAAAGTCGACATAGCCGGAAATCCGCGAGCTGCACCCGATTCCGGAAACCATGACGAGGTCGTTCTTTTTCAGTCCCATCCGCTCGACGGCGCGCAGCAGGGCATTGAGCACGATGCCATGCCCGCACCCCGGGCACCATAAATGGGGGAAAAACCGCTCCCGGATGTAGTCCTTGATTGCCATCTTGTTACCTCGATCGTTGTCGGCACAGAAATTTTAGGATCATATCCTAATAAACCAATCGACTATTTGACCAATCAACCGTTTCATACCCCCCGCCCTTGGATCAGCCGCAGGATGCCACGGATGTCGGTGGGGGTGATCAGGTTCCCGTCGATCCGGTTGGCCAGAAACACCTTGTCAGGATCGTCCACCGCCGCTTTGACCGCCTGCATGACCTGGCCCATGTTCATTTCGACCACGCACACGGAGACGGCATTCCGGCATTTTTCCCGGACGACCACGTCCGGAAAGGGCCAGAGGGTCTGCAGCTCCAACAGGCCGAGACGCTCTCCCCGGGGGCGGCGGTTTTCCACCACATGAAGGGCGCTTCTGGCCGACGCCCCATAGGAAATCAGCACCCGCTCGGCGTCGTCCATGTAGTATTCCTTGTAGCGGGCCATCTGGTTGGCGTTGTTGTTGATTTTATCGTTCAGATGGCGCAGCAGGCCGTGAACGACCCCGGGGTTGGTGGTGGGAAATCCCCACATGTCGTGAAAGAGGCCGGTCACGTTATAGCGGTGGACGTCGCCGAAATCCGACATCGGAAGTCGGCCGTCCTCCCGGGGAAGATAGGGGTGGTAGTCGACCCCTTCCCGGACAGCGGTCCGAAGACGCTCGACCAGGGGAATTTCCCCGGCCTTGGGGACCACGATCTTTTCCCGCATGTGCCCCACGGTTTCGTCCAGCAGCAGGACGACCGGCGTGCGATAGGTCTCGGCGATGTTGAACGCCTCGACCGTCATTTCAAAGACGTCCTGATTGTTGGAGGCCGTCAGGCAGACGATCGACTGGTCTCCGTGGCGCCCCCATCTCGCCTGCATGACGTCTGCCTGGCTGACATGGGTGGGATTGCCGGTGGACGGCCCGCCGCGCTGGACGTTGACTACCACGCAGGGAATCTCGGCCATGATCGCATAGCCGAGGGCCTCCTGCTTCAGGGAAAAACCCGGGCCGCTTGTGGCGGTCATGACCTTTTTGCCGGTTAGAGAGGCACCGATGATGGCGCACATCGATGCGATCTCGTCTTCCATCTGAAGGAACTTGCCGCCCTTTGCCGGAAGGCGGTTCGCCAGATGTTCGGCCACCTCGGTGGACGGGGTGATCGGGTAGCCCGCGAAAAAATCGAGCCCGGCGTAAAGGGCTCCCTCTACGCACGCTTCGTTTCCCTGAACAAATCGAATGTTGTTCGTCATGATCCCGACCTATTCCGTTTCGATTTCTATTGCCAGGTCCGGACATCGATATTCACAGAGCCTGCAACAGATGCAGTCTTCCGGACGTACGGCACAGACCTTGTCGTTCTCGTCGAGTTCCAGCACGCTTTTGGGGCAGTAGTGCACACAGATGCCGCACCCCTTGCACCAATCGCGATGAATGTGATGTTTCTTCAGCTTCGGCTTGGCCATTTCCCGTTCCTCTCGATGAGATCCGCCATCTACAGCAAGCCTTACCCTTGATGGCCGGATATGTCAAACTTGTCTCGGGCCGGTGCTGTGACCTGTCAGCACAACAGCTGAGCACACAAGAGGGCGTAAAAATCAGCTTTTTAAAGGCCTGTCAACAAAAACCGGCGGCGCAGCCGCCGCATATAAATGCGCAGCGCTTTTTTGCGCATTTATGCGAACTTGCGCAGCACGTAGGGCAGGATGCCGCCGTTACGGAAATAGTCCACGTCCACCACCGTGTCGAGTCGGCAGACGGCATCGAAGGCGATCTCGGTGCCGTCCGGCCGAACGGCGGTAACATGGACGGTCTTTCGGGGGGTCATCTCCTCGATTCCGGCGATGGTATAGATCTCGGACCCGTCAAGCCCGAGACTCTCCACGGATTCCCCGTCGGAAAAGACCAGGGGCAGCACCCCCATCCCGACCAGGTTGCTGCGGTGGATCCGCTCGTAGGACTCGGCGATCACGGCACGCACACCGAGAAGACGGGTCCCCTTGGCGGCCCAGTCCCGGGACGATCCGGTGCCGTATTCTTTCCCGCCGAGCACCACCAGGGGGGTACCTTCTTCCATGTAGGCCATGGACGCATCGAAGACGAATTTCTCCTCGTCTTCGGGGAATTTTCGCGTGTAGCTGCCTTCGGTGGGGGCGACCATGCGGTTCTTGATCCGGATGTTGCCGAAGGTGCCCCGCATCATCACCTCGTGGTTGCCCCTCCGGGACCCGTAGGAGTTGAAATCTTTCTTTTCGACCCCCTTGTCCACGAGGTACCGGCCGGCCGGGTAGCTTTCCGGAATGGCGCCGGCCGGGGAGATGTGGTCGGTGGTCACCGAATCGCCCAGCACCAGAAGGGCCCGGGCACCTTTCACGTCCTGTGGAGGCGACAGGGAAAGGTCGAATCCTTCGAAATAGGGGGGATTCTTGATGTAGGTGGAGTCCTGCTTCCAGGAAAAGGTCGTGCTTTTGCCCGCCGGCAGGTCCTGCCAGAATTCGTCTCCATCAAAGATCCGGCCGTATTCCTTTGCGTAATATTCCTCTTTGACGTGGGTTTTTACCGCCCGGTCGATCGTTTCGTAGCCGGGCCAGATGTCTTGCAGGTAGACCGGTTTGCCGTTGGGGGTAAAGCCCAGCGGTTCGAAGCTCAGATCGATGTCGATCCGCCCGGCCAGGGCAAAGGCCACCACCAGCATCGGAGAGGCGAGAAAGTTGGCCTTGACGTTCTGGTGGATTCTGGCTTCGAAGTTCCGGTTTCCCGACAAGACGGCCGCCACGGTGAGATCGTTTTCTTCCACCGCCGTCTCGATTGCCGGAAGCAGGGGGCCGCTGTTGCCGATGCAGGTGGTGCATCCGAAGGCGGCCAGGTGAAATCCCACCGCCGCCAGGTACGGCAGCAGGTTGGCGTCTTGAAGGTAGTCGATGACGACCTTGGAGCCCGGGGCAAGCGACGTTTTCACCGTCGGGGCAACCCGGAGACCATGGTGCACCGCATTTTGGGCAAGTAAACCGGCGCCGAGCATGACATAGGGGTTGGAAGTATTGGTGCAGGAGGTAATGGCGGCGATGACGATGCTGCCGTCGCCGATCACTTCCGTTTTCCCGTTGATGGTGACCGGCACTTGCTTTTGCCCGAGCGGTTTGCAGGAAGCGGCCCTGATCGCATTTGAGCCGGATTCGTCGTGAAACTTGGACATGTGGGCAATGTCGGTGTCCCGGTCGTATGCGCACCCCAGGATGTCGGCGAAGTTCTTCTTGAGTTCGTCGATGGCGATGCGGTCCTGGGGACGAGACGGGCCCGCAAGGGAGGGGGCCACGGTGGACAGATCCAACTCCAGGACCTGGGTGTATTCGGGGTCGCTTTCCCCTGTGTAGAACAGGTTCAACTCCCGGGCCACGATTTCGACGATGTCGGCCTCGGCCTTGCGGTCGGTCATGCGAAGATAGGCCACGGTTTGTTCGTCCACAGGGAAAAAGCCCATGGTGGCCCCGTATTCCGGAGACATGTTGGCGATGGTGGCCCGGTCCGGAACGCCGAGCTTTTTCATCCCGGGACCGAAGAATTCGACGAACTTTTCCACCACCTTGTGCTGCCGGAGCAGTTCGGTGACCGTCAAGACCAGGTCGGTGGCGGTGGCGCCCTCGGGAAGCGTTCCGGTCATCTTGACCCCGATTACTTCCGGGATGGTCATGTAGTAGGGCTGGCCGAGCATCACCGCCTCTGCCTCGATGCCGCCCACGCCCCAGCCCATGACACCGATCCCGTTGATCATGGTCGTGTGCGAATCGGTGCCCAGCAGGGTGTCCGGGTAGGCCATCGGCCCGTTGTCTTGTTCATCGGCGATGATCACCTTTCCCAGATGCTCGAGGTTGACCTGGTGGCAGATGCCGGAGTTGGGGGGAACCACCTTAAAGTTGTCAAAACTTTTCTGGGCCCACTTGAGCAGGGTGTAGCGCTCCGCGTTTCGCTCATACTCTTTGGCCACGTTCTGGGTCAGGGCGTCGGCCGTACCGAAGAAGTCGACCTGCACCGAGTGGTCGACCACCAGGTCCACCGGAATCAGGGGGTTGATCTTTTCCGGATCCTTCCCCAGCTGTTTGACCGCGTCCCGCATGGCCGCCAGATCGACCACCGCCGGAACCCCGGTAAAGTCCTGCATCAGCACCCGGGCCGGGTGAAAAGGGATCTCCACCGGATCTTCGTATGTTTTCTTCCATCCGGCGATGTTTTTCAGATCCTCCTCGGTCACGACCCTTCCGTCCAGTTTGCGCAGAAGGTTTTCCACCAGAATCCGGATCGAAAACGGAAGGCGGCCGATGTCTGCGACGCCGTCTTTTTGAAGCCTTTTGATGTCTGCAATGGTATAGGGGTTGCCCCCCACCTTCACCTGTCTCATATACTTTTCTTTATCCATCCTTTTCCCCCTTTGAGGAATCCCATGGTCGAGTGGTCAAGTCGTTAATTGGTCAAATGGGAAATTCGACAGCTCTAAATGTTCTCATCATGCCACGTGCCGTAAAGTAACCCATTCGCCCAATCAACCAATCAACCATTACACCAGGCCTACATCAAGCGAATCATCGCCTCGGCAAATTCCGAGCACTTGACCTCGGTGGCTCCCTGCATCTGGCGGGCCAAATCATAGGTGACGGTCTTTTCTCCGATGGTCCGGGTGATGCTGGATCTGAGCGCTTCCGCGGCTTCGCTCCATCCGAGGTAGTCCAGCATCATTGCCCCGGAGAGAATCAGCGAGCCTGGGTTGACTTTATCGAGCCCGGCATACTTGGGGGCGGTGCCGTGGGTGGCCTCGAACACCGCCACACCGTCTCCGATGTTGGCACCGGGGGCCATCCCAAGGCCGCCGACCATGGCCGCCAATGCATCGGACATGTAGTCTCCGTTCAGGTTCGGCATGGCCAGCACCTCGTAATCGGCGGGCCGCAGAAGGATCTGCTGGAACATGGCGTCGGCGATCCGGTCCTTGAGCAGAAGGCGGTCTTCGGGCAGCCTGCCGTCATGTTTCTTGAAGAGTTCATCTTCGGTGATGATCCGGTCGGAAAACTCCTCTTGTGCCAGCTCGTATCCCCACTTGCGAAAGGCCCCTTCCGTGTATTTCATGATGTTACCCTTGTGAACCAGGGTGACGCCTTTTCTGCCATGGTCCAGTGCGTATTGAATCGCTTTGCGCACGAGCCGGCGGGTGCCGGTTTTGCTGATCGGCTTGAGGCCGATGCCAGAGTCGGAGCGGATGCGGGTCCCTTCTTCTTGTCGGACCAGGTCGATGATCTTTTCCGCCATGGGAGAACCGGCTTCCCACTCCAGACCCATGTAGACATCTTCGGTGTTCTCGCGAAATACCACCATGTCCACCTCATCGGGGCGGTTCATCGGACTCGGGACCCCGTGGATATAGGTGACGGGTCTGACGCAGGCATACAGGTCAAGGGCTTGACGGAGCCTGACGTTCACGCTGCGAAACCCTTTTCCCACCGGCGTGGTCAGCGGCCCCTTGATGGCCACCCGATAGGTGCGAATGGCGTCCAGGGTCTCTTCGGGCAGCCAGGATCCGGCCTCATTGAAGGCCTTTTCCCCGGCCAGCACTTCCTTCCACTGAAGGCCGCGGCTGTCGCCGTAGGCGGTTTTCACGGCCGCCTCCAACACCATCTTTGCGGCCTTCCAGATGTCCGGCCCGGTCCCGTCTCCTTCGATGAAGGGGATGATTGGCCGATCCGGGACAGCGAGTTCACCATTTTCCGAATAACCGATGGTACCGTTCTGCTCCGCCATGGGGGCTCCTTTGAGTAATGTTTTGCAAGCGCTCTATGTGCACTGAACCAAGTCAGGGACAGTTGGCGACTTCCTGGCGAATGTAAATGCCCAAACTCGAAGCACGAAATCCGATATCCGAAATGGTTCGACAAGCTCACCACCCTGAGCAAAGTCGAAGGGCAAATTCGAATTGCCGAAATTCAAAATCCGAAACCGTGACTGTGCGCGTCTTGTATTCTAAAGAAACCGAACTCGGGAAAAAGAGGCTGTTCTGTTTTTGTCATTCGGTCATTTGCATTTTGGATTTGTTTCGAATTTCGTGCTTACTGTTGATGACCTCGCGAACGCGATTTCATCAGATGAATTGTTTCATGAGCTCATCGATGGTGTCGTCCACGTTGGACGGGGTAATGCCGAACTGGCGGCAGGCCTGCTCTGCCCGCCGGCGCCGGTTGTCCAAAGAAAGCTCGTCGATCCGGGAAAACAGGCCGAGGCGGCGTCCCACCTGGTAGAGCATCTGCTCCTCGGCCTTGAGGGTAAGAAAACGGTCCAGGGCGTCGAGCATCCTGGGCTTGTCTTCCGGCAGGCGCCCCTCGATCTCCTCGAACAGGTTCAGGATGTGGTCGCTGACAATCCGGCTGGTGATCCCCTCCAGAGCCTGGATAAATCGGCGGATTTCTGCGGCGGTTTCGACGTCGGTCATCTTCTCGAACTCCCCGGCTGCGATCTGCTCGGCCAGGGGCGATCCATTGGGCACGGCCAGGGTCCGGAGGCGAATGAAGTCCGGGTCGATTTGGTTCAGGGCGTCGGCGGTTTCGGCGGCGTGTTCTTCTGAAAGGCTTCGGCCGCCCAGACCGGGCATGACGTATTCGGAAAGCTCCATGCCTGCGGTCTTGATCTTTTGGCCGGACTTGATTTGGGTGGCCTTGTCGACCCCCTTTTTGACCTTTTTGAGCACCCGGTCTGAGCCGGACTCGAGACCGATGTGAATCCGGTTCAACCCGGCTGCGGCCATGGCCGAAAGGTGGTGGTCGGAGATTCGGGCGACAGTGTGGGAGCGCGCATAGGAGGTGATCCGCCGAACCCAGGGAAACCGCTTTTTCAGGTGTTCGAGGACCCGGATCAGGTCTTTGGGCGGCATGATCAGGCTGTTGGCATCCTGGAGAAACACCGAATCCATGGTTCCCAGCGACCAGTGCACGGCGGCCTGAAAGGCGGCCATGTCGGCGCCGGCCTCGGAAGGATCCGGCGCAAGATGCCTGGCCTTTGCCATGGGGAGGTTTCCGCCTTCCCGGCGGAGCTTTTCGACGTACCGATGAACGGCGTCGATGTCCCGGATCACATGCTCCACCGAACGGAGGGAGAACCGGGAGCCTTTGTAGACCGGGCAAAACGCACACCGGTTCCAGGGGCAGTTTCGGGTGACCCGGATGAGCAGACTTCTTGCCTCGCTCGGGGGTCGAATGGGGCCCTGTTCGAAACCCCGGTAGGCGGTATCCTGTTTCATGGGACCTGGATTTCCACTTTTGTCGGTGATAAAATCACTGCCCCGAATGGAGCCCGATCGACGAGGCTGGTGTCGTTTGTCTTATCATCCATACCAATTTTCATACTAAGCAGTCGCCGCCAGAAAATCAACCATCCCGGCGCTGCTTGAACCGGAGAACGATCTGGGATAGAGTGCTTGGCGCTGATGTGCCAATATGAGTTGCTAAATTATTGAGCCGCTATCCGTTAAGCTATGTCAGACTATCAGGATGTCTGATGCCAGCAGTCAGAAAAGAAAGCGAAAATCAGCGTAGCAGCTTAATTATGCCATGAAACGTCTCGCCATCATCACATTGCTGCTCGTGCTTGGGGCCCTCGCCGCGGGAACCGCCGTGGTGCTGGACCTTCTGGCATATGCCGCCGCCCCGGCAAAAGAAACGGCCGAAGCACAGGTTGTCGCCGTTTCCCCGGGCGAGCCTTTTTCCGCTGTTGCCGGCCGGCTCTTTGACCGGGAATTGATCGTGATGCCGGAAAAGTTCAAGCGGTATGCCCGGCTGCGAGGGTTCGACAAGCAAGTCAAGGCGGGCGAATATGAACTCTCGGCCGCCATGGCACCCCGTCAGATCCTGTCGGCCCTGGTGGAAGGAAAGGTCCGCCTCCGTCGCCTCACCATCCCGGAGGGCTACGACCTGGTGCAGATCGCAGCCGCGGCTGCCGATGCGGGCCTCGGAAGCGAGAAAGAGTTCCTGTCCAAGGCTTATGACGAGGCCCTGGTCCGAAAAATGGGAATCGAGGCAGAAAGTTTCGAGGGGTATCTGTTTCCGGAGACCTATTTCTTTCCACGGAACCTGACCTCCGAGCAAATGATCGCCGCCATGGTGGAGCGGTTCCGGTCGGTCTTCTCCCCGCAGTGGCGGCGCCGGGCCGAGCAGATCGGCCTGTCGGTTCATGACATCGTGACCTTGGCTTCCATCATCGAAAAGGAGACCGGCGCCGCAGAAGAGCGACCCCTGATCGCTTCGGTGTTTCACAACCGACTTGCCAAGGGAATGCGCTTGGAGAGCGACCCGACGGTGATTTACGGGATCGAGTCGTTTGACGGAAACCTGACCCGGAAGCACCTTCGAACTCCCACCGCCTACAACACCTACCGGATTCGTGGCCTGCCTCCCGGCCCCATTGCAAGCCCCGGCCGGGCCTCGATCGAGGCGGCCTTGTTTCCGGCCGAAAGCCCGTACCTGTACTTTGTTTCAAAAAAGGACGGGACCCACCATTTTTCCGCCACCTTCCGGGAGCACCGCGCGGCGGTGCGCAAGTATCAGTTGGGCCGGTAGTTTTCCTTCATCCGGCTGGCCGTTGCCTACAGTGGGTTGCGCATCTTTTTCCGGGGCGGTCTGCTTTGCCGTTCGGCCGGAATGCGGGGCAGGCGGCATGACTCCGGGTAAGGAAAGAGGTTGAACATCTTTCCTGCTTTCAAGTCTTGCTGAACCTGTCTCCAGAAATCGACGCTGAACAGCTCCCCGTGTTCTTTTTCGAAAATAGCCATCAGCGGTTCGGGCAATCCGATAAAGGAAGGAAACTCTTCGGGAAAGACGTCGTTTTCATCCACGAAAAACCACGGCTCCCGGGCGAGTTCACTCTCCGGCTCCCGGGCTTCGGGAATTTTTCGGAAGCGGCAGTCCGTCAGCAGGCAAAGTTCATCGTAGTCGTAAAACACGACCCGTCCATGGCGCGTCACACCGAAGTTTTTCGTGAACAGGTCCCCGGGGAAGATGTTGGTGTAGGCCAGCTCCTTGATGGCGTTGCCGTAGTCGTGGACAGCCTCACGGGCGGTGCCGACATCTGCCTGCTTGAGATAGACATCGAGAGGGACGATCTGCCGCTCGGTGTAGACGTGGCGAAGCTCCACCCAATTCGACTCGATCTTCACATACCGCCGTGTGTTTCGTCCCAGAAACGAAAGGAGATCCTCGGAAAACCGACGCCGGTCGATCTGGAGGTGCTCGAACTCCTGGGCCTCCACCAGGCGCCCGGCCCGGTCGTGGCGGAAAACGAGCCCGTATCGATCCTTGACGTTTCGGGGATTGGTGCTCTTGGGGTATTCGAAGCGGTCCCGGATCACCTTGAAAACGACGTCGAAGGAGGGCATGGTGAAAACGGCCATGACCATTCCCCGTTCACCGGGGGCAAGGTGGAATTTTTCCCTTGTTCCTGCCAGGTGGCGCTGCAGCTCTCGAAACAGCTCGGCTTTTCCGTGTTTGTGAAAACCGATGGCGGTGTACAGTTCCGAAACCGGTTTTTTGGGCATCAGCTCTTTGAGAAACCGGATAATGGAAGAGGGGGCGGGGGTTTCCACTTCCACCCGGAAATAGGTGCGGGTGAAGCTGAACAGAACACTGACTTCGACCTCGGTCATGAGCACGGCATCGACGTAGATTCCCCGCTCGTCGCTGCAAATCGGCAGAACCAGGGGGATGGAGGTTTTCTCCAGAAGGATTCGACCGATGATGTACGCTGCCTTGTTGTGATAAAAGACGGGCTTGAGGGTTTCGATCCCCCGGATGCGGGACCCGGCCGCCCGGGTCGATATTCTGGTATTGACGGCCGCAGAGAGCAGCTCCACGTCGGATTCCGGATCCGAAAGTAACAGTTCCCGCTGGTATTGTTCGATGACTTCTTTCAGGGTTTCGCAGATGGTCCCTTTCAGCGGAAAGGCGAGGGTGCTTTTACCCGCAGAGGCTGGCTGGAAGGGATCTCGGAAATCAGTATCCACGAATTCGGCCGCTGGATCGACCCCGACGGTTTCCAGCACACGGCGGATGACCGAATTGTAGAACGTCTTGGCAAGTTCTTCATCGGCCCGCAGCTTGATCTTTTCCAGGTAGCGCCGTTTGAGTGCCGGGTCTGACCGGAGACGCATCCCTTCATGCTCCAGGAGGGTCAAAAGCGCTGTCACGCAATGTTCCACCCGGCTTTTGTATACCTCGATTCTCTTGATTACATCCTCGTGGGCCCCTATCCAGTCTCGCTGGTGGAAGCGCACCGGGGCAGACCGCGTGATCCGGTCGAACGCCTTCCGGTAGGAGAGATAACCTCCGAAAATAGTCTCGATCATCTCTTCTTTCAATTGTTGAGGCCGTTTGTCCATATTCAAACCCTACTAAAATACTTATAGGCAGGGACAAACATTGCGTCAAGCAAGCAGGCCTTGAGGAAAATGCACGGCTTGACAGGTTGTTTGGCCGTGGTTAAAATTTTTCTCATTCTACTGGATTTCCCCAACTCGATTTTTCCAATTCGCAACTGATACCGCATCGCTTATTTTTCTCTGCTGCAAAAGAAGCCTGTCCGATCACGGATCGGAAAAAAGGAGGTGCTGACCATGGATCTCGAATCGACAGATCCCGGCGTAAACGTGCTCGCCCCGGTTTCCGAGGCATTTGAGCGCATCCTGACCCCTGAGGCCCTTGGATTCGTAGCCTCTTTGGCCCGGGCGTTCGAAGATCGGAGAAAAGCCATTTTCGACGACCGACGTCGGGTCCAGGAGGCCATCGACGCCGGCGGGCGTCTGGATTTTCTTTCCGAAACCCGGGACATTCGGGAGCAGCAGTGGCGGATTGCCCCTGTTCCGGCAGACCTTCAGGACCGGCGGGTGGAAATCACCGGCCCGGTGGACCGCAAGATGGTCATCAACGCCCTCAACTCCGGGGCCAGCGCCTTCATGGCCGATTTCGAAGACGCCCATTCACCCACCTGGGAGGGAACGATCCAGGGCCATGTCAACCTCGTCGACGCCGTAAACCGCTCCATTTCCCTGACAACTCCGGAAGGCAGGTCATACCGTCTCAACGAGGGGACCGCGGTGCTGATCGTCCGGCCCCGGGGCTGGCACCTTGTTGAAAAGCATGTCCAGATCGACGGACGCCCGGTGTCGGCGAGTCTTTTCGACTTCGGGCTCTACTTTTTCCACAATGCCAAACGTCTGATCGAACAGGGCACGGGCCCGTATTTTTATCTTCCCAAGCTCGAGAGCCATCAAGAGGCCCGCCTATGGAACGACGTGTTCAACACGGCCCAGGAGCTTGCCGGCGTCGAGCGTGGAACGATCAAAGCGACGGTTCTTATCGAGACGCTGCCGGCGGCGTTCCAGATGGATGAGATCCTTTACGAGCTCAAGGATCACATCGTCGGGCTCAACTGCGGCCGCTGGGACTACATCTTCAGCTTCATCAAGCGGTTCAAGAATGTCCCCGGCTACATTTTTCCGGATCGGGCGCAGATTACCATGACCCGGCATTGCATGCACGCATACTCGCTTCTGGCCATTCGGACCTGCCATCGCCGCGGTGCCCATGCCATCGGCGGGATGGCCGCCCAGATACCGATCAAAAACGATCCGGCAAAAAACGAAGAAGCGCTTGGAAAGGTTCGTCAGGACAAGACCCGGGAAGCCGGAGACGGCCACGACGGCACCTGGGTGGCGCATCCGGGCCTGGTGGCTTTGGCCAAAGAGGAATTCGACAAGGTCATGCCGGAGTCGAACCAGCTCGGACGCCTGCGGCAGGACGTGAAGATATCCGCAGACGACCTGCTCCGGCTTCCCGGCGGCACCATCACCGAAGAAGGGCTGCGCACCAATATCAGCGTCGGCATTCAATACATGGCCCAGTGGCTCAGCGGCAACGGCTGCGTTCCCATCAACCATCTGATGGAAGATGCCGCCACCGCTGAAATTTCCCGCACGCAGGTATGGCAGTGGGTTCATCACCCAAAGGGGGTGCTGGAAAACGGCGCGAAGGTAACCTTACAACAGGTTCGGAAGGTCATGGACGAGGAGCTGGAAAAGATCCGGACTGCGGTGGGCGGCAAGGCCTATGAAGAGGGAAACTTCGAAAAGGCACGAGGCCTTTTCGAGCAGATTGTCGCCAATCCCGAACTGGAAGAGTTTTTGACGCTTCGGGCGTATGAGCACTTGCAGTAGCGGGTTTGGCCGCTTTGGCCAGTTGACAGTTTCGCCGGTTGGGTCGGGTTTTCGTCCGATCCGACCGATCGGCCCGATCTGTCGGATCCGACGAACTCTTCGGAGTCCGGCCTTCGGCCAACCCGGCCGAATATCAAATCATCCAAGACCAACCGACGTCAAAGGGGGAAACGGCCATGGCAAAATCATTTGAAGAGCGGGCCCGGGAGTTTTGCCGGAGAATGGAATGTCACGAAATCGATGTGGACGAGGCCCGGGAGCTTCGCAGGGAATGGGACACCGATGGGCGGTGGAAGGAAATTGTCCGGCCATACAGTGCAGAAGAGGTGCTCAAACTCCGGGGAACGCTGAAAATCGAGCATACGTTTGCCAAGGCGGGTGCCAAGCGGCTGTGGAACCTGCTTAAATCCGAGCCGTACATCGCCGCGCTGGGCGCCCTGACGGGCAACCAGGCGGTTCAACAGGTGGAGGCCGGCTTAAAGGCGATCTACCTGAGCGGATGGCAGGTGGCCGCCGACGCCAACCTGGCCGGGGAGATGTACCCCGATCAGAGCCTGTATCCGTCCAACAGCGTGCCGATGGTCGTCCGCCGGATCAACAACGCCCTTCGCCGGGCCGACCAGATCCAGGTCCTCGACGGAAGAAAGGGAGGCCCGTATTGGTTCGCCCCGATCGTGGCCGATGCCGAAGCCGGCTTCGGGGGGCCGCTAAACGCCTACGAGCTGATGAAGCAGATGATCGAAGCAGGGGCTGCCGGTGTCCACTTCGAGGACCAGCTGGCTTCCGCCAAGAAATGCGGCCACATGGGCGGCAAGGTGCTGGTGCCCACCTCCGAGGCGATTACCAAGCTGATTGCCGCTCGTTTGGCTGCCGATGTCTGCGGCGTGCCGACCCTTCTCGTTGCAAGGACCGACGCAGAAGACGCCCGGCTGCTCACCAGCGACATCGACGAGCGCGACCGTCCCTTCATCAGCAGTAAAGAACGCACCTCCGAGGGCTTTTTCTACATCCAAAGCGGGGTGGACGCCGCCATCGCCCGGGGCCTGGCCTATGCGCCCTATGCAGACATGGTCTGGTGTGAAACATCCAAGCCCGATCTTGACCAGGCAAGGAAGTTCGCCGAAGGGATCCGCGCCGAGTACCCGGACAAGCTGCTCAGCTATAACTGCTCGCCGTCGTTCAACTGGAAAGCGCATCTGGACGATGCCGCCATCGGCAAGTTTCAAACGGAGCTGGCGGCCATGGGCTACAAGTTCCAGTTTGTCACCCTGGCGGGCTTCCATGCCTTGAATCTGGGAATGTTCAACCTGGCCCGGAGCTATCGCGACCAAGGCATGCTCGCCTACGCTGAATTTCAGCAGGAAGAGTTTGCCGGCGGCAAGGAAAAGGGGTACATGGCCACCACCCACCAGAAATTTGTCGGTGCGGGCTATTTCGACCGTCTGATGGAGGCGGTCACCACAGGAAGGAGCTCCACAAGCGCCATGAAAGGCTCGACCGAAGAGTCCCAATTTGAATAGGTTGCAAGCGGTTAATTCGGTTGATTGGTTAATTTGTTGATTGGTCAAGTGGGGTGTGCCAAAACAGGGGCAGGAACGAGGGCGCTGCCTTGCTTTGCGTTTCGAAAAGAAGGTCCGGGCGGGCGTCGCACGGCCATTTTTTGGAATGTTATTCCGGCGCGTTTCCAACTTATCAACGAGTCAACCAATCGACCAATCAACCTATATGGCCAATCAACCACTCAACCTGACGGCCCGCCAGCTTGCCGGCCAGCGCCTGCTGGTGGGCTTCGACGGCACCCGGTTCGACGCAGACCTCCAATTTCTGATCGGTGAAATCAGCGTCGGCGGCATCATCCTCTTTTCCCGCAACGTCGAATCCCCCGATCAGCTCCGGGAGTTGACCGGCGCCTGCCAGGCGCATGCCCTCGCCTGCGGCCATCCCCCCCTGATCGTTGCCGTGGATCAGGAGGGCGGTCCGGTCGCCCGTCTTCGAGCGCCGTTTACCGAATTTGCCGGCATCGCAAAGATGGCAGATGTAGGCGACGCGGTGCAGTTTGCGAAGGTTACCGCACAAGAGCTGTTGTCCGTAGGAATCAACATGGACTTTGCCCCGGTGCTCGACCTGGCGCCGGTAGAAATCGACAGTGTCATGGCCGAGCGGTCCTTCGGCCCCGATCCGCAGCGGGCGGCTCGTCTCGGCTCTGCGATCATCCGCCACCTCCAGTCTGCCGGGGTCATGGCCGTCGCCAAGCATTTCCCTGGCATCGGGCGGACCACCCTCGACTCCCACCTCGACATGCCGGTGCTCGATGCCGGTTACGAGCTGCTGGAAGCCGCCGACCTGATCCCCTTCCGGGCCGCCATCGAGAGCCGCGTGGCCGGTGTCATGCTTTCCCACATCCGATACACCGGGCTGGACCCGGACTGGCCGGCCAGCCTTTCAACGGCCGTGGCCGGCCGGCTGCTTCGGAAAAAAATGGGATACGCCGGGGTGATCATGACCGACGATCTGGACATGGGGGCCATCGGCAGGCACATTGACCTTGCTACGGCCGTGTCGCGCATTCTGTCGGCGGATATCGATCTTGCCTTGGTCTGCCACCGAAGCCGGAACATCGAGGCCGCCTTCGAGCAGATCCTTTCCTCGATCAAAACCTCCGAAGCGCTCCGGCAGGCCAATGACAGAAGCGTTTCGCGGATTCTGGCGATGAAAAGGAGGTACATTCGTACCGGCTGGGAGGCTGGGAGGCTGGGAAGCTATTAAGCCTAAAAAACAGAGACAAGAAAACAGGCGCGCCAGCGTCAAGCCTCCCGGCATCCCAGCATCCCAGCCTCCCAGCGGGTCAAAGCGCCGAAGGTGCTTTGACCCTGCTGTACACGTCCGCATCCAGGCCTTCCCGCTGGCCGGCTTGAAGCCGGTGGTAGGCGGCCGCAGCGATCATGGCGGCATTATCGCCGCAGAGGGACACCGGCGGGATGTGCAGGTAAAGATCGAGCCTGTCTGCTTCTTCGCCCAGACGCTCGCGCAGCCTCCGGTTGGCGGCCACCCCGCCGACCACGGCTACATGCCGGCACCGGCGGGCTGCTGCAGCGCGCATCAGTTTTTCTGCCAGCACGTCCACCACCGCCTCCTGAAAACCGGCGGCGATGTCGGTCACCTGGTCGGTTCTGCTCTCCGGATGGTCCTCGATATAGCGTTTGACCGCTGTTTTGATTCCGCTGAAGGAAAAGTCGAACCGCTCCCGATCCAGATAGGACCGTGGAAAAACGATGCGCCCGGGGTCGCCGGCGGCGGCCATGCGGTCGATGATCTCTCCCCCCGGATAGCCCAGACCCAGCATTTTCGAAACCTTGTCGTAGGCCTCGCCGGCGGCGTCGTCCAGAGTCTGCCCCAGAAGGGTCATGCCGGAGCAGCGCTGCACCTCATAGATGCTGGTGTGGCCGCCGGAAGCCAGCAGAGCAACGAAGGGAAACGGTGGCGGGTTCGCGGTGAGAAAGACGGAGTGGATGTGTCCTTCCAGGTGGTTGATGCCCGCAAACGGCAGGCCGAGACCGTAAGCGAACGCCTTGGAAAAGGAAAAACCGACGAGCAGCGCGCCGACCAGACCGGGCCCCTGGGTTGCGGCCACCGCATCTATGGCGGTTTTGTCGATGCCGGCGGCTTCAATCGCCTGCTTTACCACACCGGTGATCTTTTCGATGTGCGCCCGCGATGCCAGCTCCGGCACTACTCCGCCATAGCGGTGATGAACCTTGACCTGGGAGGCGACCACCGTGGAAAGCACCTTGCGGCCGTCTTCAACCACGGCGGCAGCGGTCTCGTCGCAGGACGATTCGATCCCCAAAACCTTCATAATTCAAACGATTTTTTCGATCATTTCCTCGACTTTCGTGCCGGCCGAGGAGGTGACGTCGTACGGTGACAACCCGTTCAGGTCCGCCTCGATCAAGGCGTCGTCATAGGGGAGAAAGCCCAAAAATTCGAAATCCGGCAGGTATTTTCTCAGAAACGCTTCATCTTTTCCGCTGCGGATCTTGTTGCCGACCACGGCGATGGCATCCAGGCGGATTTCAGAAGCCAGCTTCCGGATGTGTTCAGCGGTATCGATGCTGCGACGGCCGGGCTCTACCACCACGATGAGCTTGTCCACGGCCTTGGCGGTGCCTCTGCCCAGATGTTCGATGCCCGCCTCCATGTCCATCACCACTACCTCGTTTCTTGCCAGCACGATGTGGGTGACCAGGGCCTTGAGCAGGGTGCTTTCCGGGCAGATGCATCCGGCACCCCCTTTTTTCACGCCTCCCAGCCGCATCAGCTTGATGTTTTCGAATTTGACCGAAAGCGCGTCGGGCAGGTCGTCCACCTTGGGATTGAGCTTGAAAAATCCGCCGATGGTGCCGGGTTTTGCCTCGGTCCGCTCGAAGATCATATCTTTCATCTCGGAGATGGGAACCACCTTGTCGGCGTCGGGCACGCCCACGGCCGCGGCCAGATTGGCATCCGGGTCCGCGTCGATGGCCAGCACCTTTTTCCCCTGCGCGCTGAGGGCCCGGATGAGCATCGCCGAAAACGTGGTCTTTCCCACACCGCCTTTACCGCTTATTGCCAGCTTCATGAACAAATTCCTTTCAAAGACTTCATTAAAGGCGATCGGCCCCTTAGTTGCGGATGCTTCCGCTGCCGGTCGCCCTCTTTTCCGAACCCACTAACAATAAGGCCAAATCCAAAATCGGCAAGGTCGCTTTCCGTATACCGGGTAATGCGCATTTCGATATCGATGACCAGTTTTGCCCAAATCCGATCCGATGGAAATTTGGGGGACGTCTATGCTTTAATAACTTTCTTCCGGGATCATTTTCCAGTCGTTTTCTTTGCATATTTTTTCGCCGCGCAACACTGATTTGCTCACTGAGGGTTGCGATATTTTCAATAAGGCGGCCATTTCAGTCGTCTTCATCCCGAGTTCGCGGCATGCCACGAAACAAAATAGGCTTCGCGCCCGGACGATTGCCGGGCGTTTGCTTTTAGACAACAAATCATCCATCTCGATGCCGGTTTTTTCCTTTACCCACCGACCGGTTTTGGACAAATCGTATCCTTGTGCCTTCAGGGCATAGCCCCTTTCATACCTTTCCTGAGCTGCATGTAAAACCCTTTCAACAAAATCGCCGTCTCCCAGTATGCGTTCGTCGCTTTTCATGCTGATGTCAGATCTTCTCAACATCTTTACCGCCGACCAGCCACCCAGGCTTCGAATCAGGCCTCCCCCGGTCAACTCAGGCCTTTTGCCATGATTCAGCCCTTTTTGAATGTAATTTCGATATCTTTTCCTGGCTCCCGGCAGAAATTCTCCAAACATCTTCAAAACGTATTTATCGTCATGCCATGGAATCTCTCGCTTTCCCATGATCGTGCTGTGACCGCTATAGAACCATTTGTCCAAGGAGTTGAGGTCGGCAACGAGCTTGGCGCGAAGAGGATTCAAATGGATGTATCGGACCAATTCCCTAAAATATACCTCTTCCTGGCAAAGGATCGATTTATACCGATTTTGAAAAAGCTTCCCGTGTCGGCGATGCCGACGGTTGAAATAGGTTCCGTGGCCGGTCAGCAGTCTCTGCATCACATGGGACAAGGGCGCATTGCCCGTTTTTAGAAGAAGGTGGACGTGGTTGGGCATCAGAGCCCAGGCAAAGCAAGGTGTGCCGGTTTCCGAGAGCACAGCGCCAAGTCGATCCAGAAAGTTGTTTCGGTCCCTGTTGTCCCTAAAAATATTGCGTCCCTCGATTCCTCGAAAGATGATGTGATTTAGGGCACCTGGCGCGTCTATTCTGGCTTTTCTGGGCATGATTTACATATATACTATTAAGAGGAAAAAATAGAAAGTTATAAAAGAATAGACGTCCCCCCATGCAATGGTTTAAGCGGCGAAGCCGTTTCTTATCAATGGGCGAACGCGTATTTATGGCCAGTCCGGATCCTCGGTGATGACAAAGTCGCCGGGGCGTCTGAAGCTGAGCTGGGTGTCGGTGATAATGATCGACTGTTTGGCGCTGCCGGTTGCTTCGGTATAGCCGAAAATGAAGTCGTTGAAAGCAAGGTGATCGGATTCGCAGAGTTCAACGGTCTGCTCCAGGTAAGGTTCCTTGGCATCATAGGCGATCCGGGTGTCTTCAAAGTACGATCCGGCCACTGCATGGTCATCGGTGTCCAGGCTGCAGCTTGCATTTTTGCACTGCCGGAGCCACATCTTCAGGGTGTATTCGTACTTGTTGCGGTCGTTGTGGGTCCTACTGCGCTCGATCTCCACGCGGGCGGCCCAGGGGCCGCCGCTGAGCCAGTCGTCGATTGTACTGGCTCTGGATTGGACTTCGGTTTGGACTTCGCTCGGCAGGTCCTCGTAGGTAACGTAGAGGGTTTTCCGGTTTCGGGGCTGGCAGCCGGAGGTGAAGGCAAAGACCTTGTTGCCATCTGAGCCCACATACACGACGCCGTCGGTTCCCTGGGTCGCTTCGCACTGAACGTTGCCGCCCAGGGGATACTCAGCGATCTTGACCCCCTCGGCATTCAAGACGTAGAAATTGTCGTCGTCCGAGCCGAACCAGATGGTGCCGTCTTCGTGGACCAGGGGAGAGCCCTTGACGTTCTCAGTCCCACTTTCCGGAAAGGTCCACTTGCCGGTTCCGTCCGGGTTGACGGCGTGGAGTTTGTTGTCGTCGCTTCCGACGTATACCGTTCCGTCGGGACCCACCGCCGGCCGGGACCGCACATTGCCGTCCGTTTCATATCGCCACTTCTGGCTTGCACTGTCTGTGTTATCGGTGATGGCATATAAATAGTCGCTGTCTGAGCCGACATAGATGGTTCCATCGGCGGCCACTCGGGGAGAAGATTCCGAATTTCCTTCCAGGTCTTTTTTCCACTTTAACCTCTCGGTGTCATCGATTTCAGAGGCGGTGTTCAGGGCATATAGATAACCCTTGTCTTTCGTTACAAAATAGACGGTCTTTTCATCCAGGCTCAGGGCGGGGGTCCCTCGGATTTCAGGACTTTTCCCGTCGGTTGTGTACCACAGCCATTCGAAGTCGCCGAGTGTGTCCCGGCGAATATTGCTGTCTATAATGGCGTAAAAATAGCCGTCGTTCGTGCCGAAATAGACCACGCCGCTGTCGTCGATCACAGGTGAAGAATCCACCACACCGGTTGTATATTCATACCCGCGTAGTCCGCTTATATCCGGTTTAATCGAATCAATGTAGCCGCTGCCGGAATTATAGTTTTCGCCCATGATGATGTCCCCGGATGAATCGAGTGCGAGGGAAGAGTTTGAATTCGTCTTATCGGAATAAAAATAATCGGAAGTAAACGCATTGGCGCCCGTGTCCGGATCCAGGGCGTAAATACAGGCGTCGGCGTTTACGTACAGGGCCGTTTCGTCGCTGTTGAGCACCGGTTTGGTTCTCACCTGCCTTACCGTTGCACGTTCCCATTTTTTGGAAGGCTCCCCGCCGGTGTCGTGGATGTTGTCGTCGTATGTATTCGACACGGTGGATCCCCAGTAGACATACTGGATCATGTCCCGGTTCAAAAGGCCATCCGAGTCCGCATCCGGGTCGTTGCGCGGGCCATTGGAGAATGTGTCGAATTCGACGGCCATTTTCGGTTTGGCGATTTGCTTCCCCGTGGAAGATGTGCCGGCGTACCCGAGCTGTCCTGCGGGGCCTCCGTAGGCGTCTGGTTTGCCTTCGGCGTCGGTGTTGTTTTCTGCGGTGGCCAGGGAGAACGTGAATCCTTCTCCGGTGCCGGTGTAGTCGAACACAAAAAAGGCCCGGACGCCGTCGTTAAATTTGCACACTCCGTCTTCACAGACCTGGAACCCGCCGATGGAGACATCTCCCCCGTACCACGCCGCGGCAGAAGCCTGCTCGACAGTTTCTCCTCCCAGAGCGACTGATTCGCTGCCGGCAGTGGTCTCGACCGAGACGGCGGCCGAATCCGATGCCGGTGTCTCCAGGTTGGTGAAAAAATCATTCGGTGAGATGTCAGATGGAAGTGCCAGGGGCGGCGGCGGCGGGATCGGCTGGGGAGAGGTGATGTTGGGCTTGAAATCCATCGTCAGGTTCAAATTTCCGCCGGCACCGGCGCCGGTGGTCGATGCTGCGGCGCTGATACTGCGGTTTCTTTCCGACAAAATGATCAGATCGTTGGCCTGAGACACATCCAGAGGAAATTCGGTTCCTTTGAGATTGGTCAGGGAAAATTCGCTGCTGGAGACTTCATCGAGGCTCTCGTAAAAATACCGGTCGATGACGCCGTCGGTATTGACGATATAGAACGACCCGTTTTCCTTCGGGAAAAAATTCCACTCATCGCTGTTCTGGTAGGAGATATTAAGGTTGTGATTGTCGGAGTTCTCGTCTTCAGGGTCGATCGTCTGATCCGACGAAGGCCTTACCGCAAGCAGAATCTTGTGATTTTCCGCGGCTGTCACGGAAAAAGAATCTTTGGGAACGATATTCAAAGTGGCGGCTCCTTTTGACAAGGCGGTTTTGGCAGAAATTTCTGTGAAAAACGAGTCTTTTGCCGCTCCACCGCCAAAGAAAAAAGAATCGCGATAGGATTCGAGGTTGACCAGATAAGCGTCTATGGGAAAGGAAAAAATATCTTCGCCCGGCGCTGTTCCTTCCGGAATGCTCAGCTGGATAGTGAATGTTCCCGGATAGTCGGCTGCCGCTTCGAACCATTTGCCGAACACGTTCAATTCGAAGCTGCCCGATCCGGGAAGGGTGTATTCCGTGTCGTTCAAACTGCGGATCACGCTCGGCCGATCGTCTGCCCGCAGTTTGCTCACTGCATAGCGCATGCCGGATTCGGCCAGGTAGCGGGCCTGGCGGGCGGAGTTGGGGGTGCCGGTGCTCATCATGGTGGCCGAAGAAAACATGGCCACCATGGCGGCCCCCAGCAGGCCGAAGACCATCATGACGACGATGATATAAATCAGGACGCTGCCGCGGTTTTGGGAGATGCCGAAAAAGCCTGGATAGATGAAAATACATTCGCTTCCTGGGTTCCCGCTGCAGTTCATCCCGGACTTGGATTTGGGGCGGGAATGACGGGGCAATCCACTTTTGAAGATCCCGGCAATGGCTCGAAGGCCATATTCGGATGCGTAACCGAGGTATCGAAGAAATTCTCTCATATGACTTGATCCTATGAGAAGTTTTCAACCAAATTGCGCGGGTAGACCCGAATCGTGTAAGGAAGAGTGGTTTCCAGGGTAAACCCGATATCGATATAGGCGACTTCGTTTTTCAAGTCGCTGTCCAGGTTCTTGTCCTCAACCGTCAGGAGCGCATTGGAAACGCCGTCGACGAGCGGATAATCGGTTCCGTCCACCACAAGATAAAGGGTGCTCCCGAAAAATTTCAATGCACGGCTTCCTGGCAATTGCCCGTTTGTGCTCGTATATTGAATCAAACTGTTCGATACCGGACTGGCGGTGAGCTGCCCCATGTCGATCAATTCCAGGCGGATCCGGTCCAGGGCGATCTGGGCCTTGAACGCCGAATCGGCGGATTTTTGGGTGATGAAATATCCCTCGATGCCGTCGGCCAGAAAAAAAAGGGAAAAGGTTCCTACAAGGCCGACCAGCAGCAGCGAAACGATGACTTCCACCAGGGTGAATCCGGATTTTCCTTTCAATTTCCGGGGCAGATGCTTGAAAATCGGGATTATCATTGTCGATTAATTCCAGTCTCCGAAGGATCTGGATTCCAGGTCAAGCCCGGAATGACGGACCCTGTTTTTTTCCTTTTTTCCTATAGAGGGCCAAGAGTTGCATCGTTTTCAGCTCAACAGCTCATGATCCGTAATTCCCAATCACCGTCATTCCGGACGCCGTGTCCGTCCTATTCACGAAGAGACGAATACGGAAGCGCAGTGAGATATGCCTGGCCCGGACTCGATCCGGGGGCGTCCCAATAAATTCGCGGCAGCGAATTTATCAGTATTTAGAAGCCGGATCGTCATTTTTGACCCTGGCTTCTGTCAGAAGCGTAGTCACCGAATAGCTTCCCTTTCGAACCGTAACTTTCAGGGTGTCGGTCTGCGTTGCACCAAGATTCTCTTCCTGCCCCGACGAGTAGAATCGGATATAATCCATCTCGACAGCAGAATTACCGGCATATTTTGATTTGATATTGGCCAGGGCATCTTCCGGATCTGAATTGATCTCCTGCACATATTCGGAAACGATCTGCTCCATCAAAGCCCCGGTGTCTGCCTCCGCGCGGACGGCTGCGGCGGGATCGCCCCCCCGAACCATGGCGGTGTTCATGAACTGGACCATCAGGGCGGCCAGGACGGACGCCACGAGAATGGTAACGATGATTTCCAGCAGGGTGAAGCCGGCCTCGGGCCTGAATTGTTGTTGCCGCAGTTTGCGATACTGGATTCCGGCTTTCGTCGGAATGACGACA
>Ga0272443_10001165_pt1 | contig 40692 bp, 42 predicted proteins | sample SSMAcet12_FD_193581 | JGI IMG/M metagenome (GOLD analysis project Ga0272443, IMG submission 193581) | Marine sediment archaeal communities from Little Sippewissett salt marsh, Falmouth, MA, United States - SSM-Acet-12 | ecosystem: Environmental > Aquatic > Marine > Wetlands > Sediment ...
TAAACACTATATTCACTCAATAAAGTCAAAGGTTTCGGGACTTTAGATAACAAAAGATTTAATATCTAGACCACCCCATTTGCATTGGGGGTTAATTGGTATGATCAATTGGAAAGTAACTGTATTACCTTTGGCCATAATTCTGTGTACTATTTTTCAAATAAGTGCACAAAATTGGCAGGGCGAAGAGTGGCTTGCCGCCGATCTTCAAATATCGGATTTACATAACACAGATGGGCATTTGGATAAAATTGCCTATTCTGGTGCGTTTGACGGTAACGAAGACGACATCGCCCAAGACGTGACGAAATCTATACAAGGCGGTGATATCACGTTTGTCGATGGCTCAATGGCGGTTGAATCTCAAGAGCCTATTGGTGGCGTGATCGAATTGTCGACCGTTTCGAATGCAGTTCCAATAAATTCCCGTTTGCGGCCATTTGTTGGACGTTTGTCTTTGATGTTGATAGATGATACGATCAAATCCGTGGATATGGACCTTTACCAAAATGGTGAATTAATCTTTGGATGTGGGGCTATGGTTCCTGGTGATGGAAGTTTTGGGTCTGTTGAGGCTGATGATGTACCCAAACGGGATGAGGGCATAAGATCCATGATATGGTGGTTGGAACAGGAGCCTGCGCCTTTGGGTGCAGCCAGTCAGATTGCCGCCAGCCAGGTTGCCGTCAGTGGATCGCTTTTTGGAAACGTCATGGAATTGGACTTGATCTCTCTGGAAGATCGCGTTTTATACAAGCTCCATTTAACCGTGGGCGAGGACGCACTTTGGGGAAGTTACAACGCCTATGATTACAGGGGTTCGACTTGGATCGGATCTGCAAGAGGAACAACATCTTGAAAATAGTCGAATATATTCAAATTTTATTTGGGTATAAAAATGTCAAGGTTAGATCTATTATAGTCGAAAACCAATTAGATGATACTAATTGGTTTTTGCCAGAATAGTGCTTAACGATACGAATAGGCCAAACCTCTAACTCTTGCGAGTTAGAGGTTAATCCAAAAGGTATCGTTAAACACTATAGGGGTTAAAAGAAGATTAAACAACATCACGTAAGAGGGGTTAGAAATATGGCGAAATCTAAAATAGTTTTGTTGCCATTGGCTCTTCTTTTCTGCTTTGCTTTGCTGGGCGGAGCATCAGAAAAGGAAGATCCATTGAGCGCTTTTCCGTTGCAAATAGTAGACACCGAGCATACTTCCTTGTGGCACCAAAAAGCTAGCGACTTAAACGTTGCTGAGAACGCCGATGTTCCCAAATTAGAACAAATTGCTACCATGGCAGACGTCTCTGGTTTGTGGTCTCTGGAGCTTGGTGCTGATACGTCCAAACAGGATGGGACTGTCGTAATTGGCAAAGTGGCAGAGAGAATCCCTGCAGTTCCTGAAGCCGATAGCATGACCAGATTTGTCAATCTGGGGCTCTATCAGGTTGGTGACTTAACTTTTGGATGGGGTTCGATGAACGTGGCGGATGGCTCAGTTGCCGTAACTGCCAGTGGATCTGTTGACGGAAACAGGTTGAATCTCGATTTGTTGTCTCCAGAAGAGGGGGTCCTTTACAGGCTTGTCCTCAACGTAGTTGATGCATCTCTTTCCGGGAGCTATCAGGCCTACAACAACGAGGGTGCAACTTGGTTTGGATCAGTCAAAGGAATGCCTTTGGAGTAAATAGGTTGGTTTTGAGGTTGAAAACATGATACTGAAAAGTTTCATCTTGCCGTTTATGGTATTGACATCGATCGTCTTTCCAGCATGTGGATACGACTTTGGAGGTATCGATTACCTTAATCCTTCGACAGGTATGACTCCTGGATTGCCCAACGATGCACAATCCGCGCTAGGATCTCCAGTGAAATCCACTTCTTCTAGCGTCATACTTGCCGATGTGTCTGGAAGTTTGGCTCTGACCTTTTATGGTGCCCTATCCAGAAATGTAGACCTAGTTCTTTATCAGTACGATGGCGAGGTCTTTGGATATGGTACAACAACTGCAGGTACAATAGCTCAGGATATCACCGCCGCAGGATATGTGAATGGCAACATTTTGGATCTTCGATTGGTCACTGTTGGTGGTACTAGCATGTACAAGTTGGATCTAAACTTTGAGGATGGTGCCGTTTCTGGAATTTATAACGGCTATTCCTTAGGAAGCGATCCCCGGGCTGGCACTTGTAGTGGGCAGAGGTATGCAGCGTCTACGCTGACCACCTCTACCTATTCTGGGGTCAAAAAGTCCCTAACATTGGGCAACATCCACCGTTACGATGGACAAGTATCTGCCTGAAAGGCGATCGACCTTTGGGCAATTGCACATCTTTATATTGCTTTGTGTATCTATGGCTTTCAATGTTCTATGGAGGATCAAAAAATCATGAAATTGAGTACGTTGTTATCAGTAATTTTGATTACTTCTTTTGTATGTTCAAGCCTTGGACAAGGTGATTGTTGCGGGCGACCCGTGTATAGGTACGTAAGCAATGAGGAGTGGTTGGGGATTGACGATTTGGGAATGGACTTGAACATGCCAAACCTCAACGAGAATTGGGTCGACGATACGACGAAATCGGATTCAGAGGCTTTAAAAGCATCTGAAAACGAAAACTCCACTAGTGAAGAATCGATGGAGGACGTGTTTCCAATAGATTTGGCCGGAAGGTGGTCTCTGGTGCTAGGAGTTGATGCATCAGCAAAGAACGGCGCTTTTGTGATCGGTGGCGAAACTGGAACTAACGGCGCAAGCGGCTCCAAAAAATACGTGGATCTGAATCTTTATCAAAGTGGTGACGTGATCTTTGGGTGGGGGTCTATGAGTTTTGAGGATGATGTAATTCCCATGGATGTTAGCGGTTCTATCGTAAAAGATAGGCTTGACCTCAACTTGATGCCCATATTAGGCTCTGACCTTTATGTAATGACCCTCCTTTTTAGTGATGACGCCCTTTCAGGAAGATATTACGGTTATAACACCGCAGGTGAGTTCTGGTCGGGTACTGTTGGAGGACAACCTCTTTAAAAAAGTTAAAAAAAGATTGACGTTGATAGCGGTCCCAAAGGCTCTACATTCCGCCGCCCATCATGGGGCCGAATTTCTTCATCATCCTTTTCATGTTGCCTCTGCCCATGCCTCGCATTCCCTTTATGGCTTTTTGCATGGCCCGATGTGACTTTAAAAGTTCACGAACCACTTCTGGTGAAGTGCCGCTTCCCCTGGATATGCGCTTTACTCTGGCAACGGTTATAATCTTGGGATCATCCAGCTCGGCATCGGTCATGGAGTCCATGATCACTCGATACCGTCCTAGTTTATCCTTGGTTATCTGATATTCTTTGTCTGACAGATTTAGGCCCATGCCCCCCAAAGGCAGCATCTGCATGATCTGTTTGAGTGGCCCCATCTTGTTGATGGCCTCCATCTGCTTGTACATGTCTTTGAGGGAGAACTTCCCCCTCATCAGCGCCTCTACATCTAGTTCTTCTTCTATTTGGGTTTCTTGAGCTCGCTCAATGAGGGTTTTGATGTCGCCCATTCCCAGAAGTCGTGATATGAATCGATCAGCTTCGAACCGTTCCAAATCTTGAGGGGTCTCTCCTATCCCAATAAAGGCTATCGACGACTTTGTCTCTGCCACTGCACTTAGAGCGCCGCCACCCTTGGCGGTTCCATCTAATTTGGTGATTATAACTCCTGTTATCCCCACCGCTTTGTTGAAGGCCTTGGCTTGTTCGCTGGCTTGCTGGCCAATGGCCGCATCCATAACCAGAAGCTTATGGTCTGCATTAACCACAGAGTCGATGTCTATCATTTCTTGGATCAAATCGCCTTCTAGAGCGTGTCTGCCCGCAGTATCTACGATCTGAACATCGTATTTCTTGGAAGCTTCCAAACCATTTTTGGCCACTTGGGGGGCGTCAGGGTTACCCTTTTCCCCGTAGAAAAATATGCCTTGCTTTTCACAGAGGGCTTTCAGCTGGTCGTAGGCTCCTGCCCTGAAGGTGTCAGCACAAACGACGGCCGTTCGCAGACCTTTCCTCTGGAAAAGCGTAGCCAGCTTGGCAGCAGTTGTCGTCTTACCGCTACCTTGCAGACCTATCAACATTATTTTCTGACTGGTGAGAGATACCTCTGAGCTTTGCCCCACCAGATTTATGAGTTCTTGATATACGATGTTGATGACGTGTTCTCTGGGGTTCATTCCAGAAGGTGGCTTTTCGCTAAGGGCCCTATCACGAATCTGGTTGGATAGGTTCATCACTAGTTTCACGTTCACGTCTGCCTGTATCAGAGCGCGTTGAATCTCTTTAATGGCCTCGTCTACGATCGGCTTATCTATCCTGTTGGCAGAGGCGATCTTCTTTAGTGCTCCGCGTAAAGATCCACCCAAGTTATCCAGAACCATAAAACAAACGTCCCTTATTTGTGGTTGAGAAAGTAACGTCCCGACCGGGATTCGAACCCGGGTTAGAGGCTATCTGCGCCGCCTGAATGGGCGGCCAGCTCCGCAGGCCTCAGGGATATCCACTACCCCATCGGGACTCGAAGGCACTTGCACGCTAATGGTAATTAAGTCTGTTGATTTGAGCCCGGTCCGTCAGTGCTTTTCTGGTCTGGGCGATTCTCAACGCCCTTAGAAAATCGATCTTGCTAAACTGAGGCCAGTAAGGTGCACAGAAGCAGGCAGCGCACTCGTTGCCGTTGGCTTGCCAGGGTAAAAAGTTAGAAGTCCTAATTTCTCCACCTGTTCTGATCATCAAATCCACTTTGGGCAAAGAGTGGTCATTTGAGGGGTACAGATGTTGGCCGATGAGATTTTCGTCTACTTCCTCTGGTTTGATATTGCCATTTTTCACCTGTGTGGCCAGGGCCTTGGCAGCATCCACCAGTTCGCACTGGCCACCATAAGCCAAGGCCACGTTGAAGTACATGTTATCATATTTTTTGGTGGTATTTTCCACCTTTTTGGCAGCCTTTTGGATGCGGAGGGGAAGAAGATCCATCCTGCCTATTGCCTGTACACGAACTCGGTTTTCATGTACGCGTTCCGATTCACACAATTCAAGTAATTTTCTTTCTATTAGGTCGAATAGGTATTCTTTTTCTTCTTCGGGTCTTCCGAAGTTTTCTGTGGAGAATGTATATACGGTCAAGTGTTTTATCTCTAGTTCCAAGCACCAATTTGCGACATCATCGGTGGTCTTGGCACCAAGGGTATGTCCGATCAGCGTGGCTATCCCTCTGCTTCGAGCATATCTTCGATTTCCGTCTTGTATTATGGCCACGTGTTCCAGAGGCACGCATCTTTCTATTACTCTTTTTAATAGATGTTGATGTAGGCGGACTATAGGATTTAAATCCTCGAAAGCTGGCAATGATTGCCACAATTTCATCGCTAATCCCTTCACAAATTACTATATAAAGAATCCTCTTTTGGGCAAAATTCTGAGGTCGCTAGGCGAACCTATGTCTATACCGAAAACGGGATCTGGGGAAATACTAATATAGATGACGTCATGATTAGGAAGGCAAGGGCCCGTGGTCTAGGTGGTTATGACATCGCCTTCACACGGCGGGGATCACGCGTTCGAATCGCGTCGGGCCCATAATTATCTAATTTTGTCATAACCTTTAACTATCATACGAGGCATTTGGCACTGTTGATTGAACTTCAGGCCATACGCTTTGAAATGTTGAATTACGGGCATTTATCGTTGATGGCATCAAATCTGGAGCCCAATTTTCCATTGAGGTGATATACTGGCTAATTGGAGAAGTCGTAAAAAAAAGGGTGCAGTACCCGAAGTCGTAACTAGAGTACGTCTCCCTCGGCAATATGATCGAGAGTTGTTTGGCTATGTGGATTCTCTTCTCGGATCTAACAGGTTAAAAGTTCGGTGTGAAGATGGTAAGGAGAGGATGACTCGAATTCCTGGTAAGATGAAAAAGAGAATATGGATCAGGGAAAACGATGTGGTAATAGTGGTTCCCTGGGACTTTCAAGATGCAAAAGCCGATGTCGTTTGGAGGTACACTGGCCCCCAGGTCGATTGGTTAAAGCGCAAGGGATACCTTAAATGACGATTGCAAGTACGATTTAAATGACTGACATAAAGTCCTCGCATCTGAAGAAAATTGATTCTAAAGTAGATCTGCTGCGAGAGCGGTTCAAGGACTCCGACGACTTCAAGGTAAAAGATGACGTTTTTGACCGTCGTACTTTGATGAATCTCTACTCCTTAGCAAGCAAAGGCTCAATTGAGTCTCTTGGGGGCTCCATAAGCACTGGTAAGGAGGCTAACATATTCCATGCTCTAGGTAAAGAAGGTGGCCTGGCGATTAAAATCTACAGAATAAACACTAGCAATTTCAAGGCAATGCAGGACTATCTTGTCGGTGACCCCAGATTTGGCAGCATAAAGGGCACTAAAAGGGCTATTATAAACGCCTGGAATAAGAAGGAGTTTCGTAACTTGAAACGGGCTGCAGAAGCAGGTGTGCGGGTTCCACATCCCATCGCCATGAGAGAGAACATTCTCGTCATGGAGCTGGTTGGTGAGGAGGGTATGGCAGCTCCGCAGCTTAAAGATGTTGATTTAAGCCCCGAGGAGGCGGAAAGGGTCTTCGAGGAGCTATGCACTTATGTGTCACAACTTTACAAAACGGCGAATTTGGTTCACGCCGACCTAAGCGAGTACAATATCCTTTATCACAAGGGACATCCGGTGCTCATAGACATGGGCCAGTCGGTGACGCTTGAGCATCCCATGGCAAAGACGTTTTTGGATAGAGATGTCTCCAATTTGACTCGTTACTTCAAAAAGAAATATAATCTGGGTTCTGAGGACGCCATCTGGTCCAAGTTGATACCGGACACAGATCAGGAAAATGGTTAAGATGGTTGGGAGCTTTTCAACTATAGTCGAAAACCAATTAGATGATACTAATTAGTTTTCGCCAGAATAGTGTTTAACGATACCTTTCGGACAAATTTCTAACTCTTGCGAGTTCGAGATTTGTCCGAAAGGTATCGTTAAACACTATATTTGGAATATATATTTGGATAGTTCGTGATCATTTCATGGAGGTCGAAGAACATTGCACATTAAAATTCCAGGTGAACGTATAGGCGTTTTAGTGGGTCCAAGTGGATCTGTGAAGAAAATGTTGGAGGAACGAACCGGCGCAGGGCTGGACATAGACAGCGAAACTGGCGCAGTATCCATAGGATCCTCTGGAGATCCGCTACAAGCCATGCGTTTGATGGACGTCGTCCGTGCCATTGGTAGGGGATTTTCACCTGAAAATGCATTATCACTTCTGGAAGACGAGATCTTGATGCTTGATGTGATGGACTTATCAAAAGCGTCTTCATCCAAAAGTGGTATAGACCGTATTAGAGGACGAATAATCGGAAAGAATGGTCGAACCAGGGAAACCATGGAACGTTTGACCGATTGCAAGGTATCGGTCTACGGCAAGACGGTATCACTTATTGGAAATCCTGAACATGTTAAAATCGCCAGAAATGCCATTGAGATGTTGGTAGATGGTGTACCCCACGGTACGGTCTATGGCTACTTAGAGAAGAAAAGCCAGGAAATTGTACGATCTGAATTGAGGGGTGGGTTCTAAAACAGCCTCATGAGCGAAAACTTTCACAGATGAACTCGATCTGCTGAGGTGTAGACGCTCATTCTTTCCTCGCGAACAAATCCCACCAAAGTTAAATTTCGTTTTTGGGCCAGTTCCACAGCAAGGCTGGATATAGCGCCTTTAGAGGCCGTTAGAGGGATTCCTGCATGCATTAACTTCTCCATAGTATGGCTTGTTATCCTGCCTGACGTCACTACGTAACAGTTTTTTAGATTCACTTTATTGAGAATGCCCCAGCCGAGGATTTTATCCAGGGTGTTGAGGCGTCCTACATCTTCGGCAGAAGCCAAGATGACATCGCCCTTACAGAGCGAGGATGAATGGGTTCCGCCGGTTTTCAGGTACAGCTCTGAGTCAAGGGTCGACTTCAGTGTGGTTTGAATGGAATGTACGGGCACCTTCCAAGCGGGGTCTATTTGCATTTCTCTAGAATAAGATGGTTCGCCTTCTGGCAGAGGATCTATCTCAATTTGAAATCTATTGTCCACCAGTTTTAAGTTCTTAATTTGGTCTTTGTTCTCTAATGCTTTTTTGGAGTAGAGATGACCTACCAAAAATTCTCTCTCTTGAAAGGGGGTGATTGTAACCGTTGAGAAGTGATCATCGTTGATGAATATCTCAAACTCCTCTTCATGCGGGATATTTTCAGATAGCGGGAAGGATTTTCCCTCTTTCATTCTTAATATCTGGTGGATCTGTTGTTTCACCTATTTTCGTGCGCCATGTGCTTATATATGTCTTATTGAGTAAGTACGGTAAACCATCGCTGGATATATTATAGTCGTGAACCAATTAGGTGAAACTAGTTGGTTCTTGACAGAATAGTGCTTAACGATACGAATAGGCCAAATCTCTAACTATTGCGAGTTCGAGATTTATCCGAAACGTATCGTTAAACACTATAACCTCGAACCTCGGAGGAAAACTTATTGGAATTTGCGCTACCCTTACGGCTAACAACTTATGATTGGATCATTTTCCTGCTTTTGGTAATGGCCGTGCATTGGTTTTTGGCCATAAAATTGACCCGGAGTCAATGCTTGAAACGGTTCAACGTCAGCAGCTGGGGGCCGGTAATATTTTTCCGCACCACCAGGTTTTTGGACTTCGTCGACTGGCTGAGCCGCCCCAAAAGTCTATGGCGGTTGACCATTACAGTAGGCATACCTCTGGTGATCTTTGGCATGCTCCTCTTTTTGGGCATGTTGGTATTATTGGATTTTGCAATGGTACGGGCTCCTCCTGAGCCCAGCGTCTATACGTCCCCCCGAAACGTCCTTCTAATTCCTGGGCTCAACCAGTTCATACCCGTATGGTATGGTTGGTTGGCTTTTTTAATTACCATCATAGTTCACGAGTTCTCTCACGGCATTCTATGTCGGGTAGAGGGAATAAGGATTAAATCCATGGGTGTGGCCATGCTTTTGGCACCTGTTGCCGCTTTCGTCGAACCAGACGAAGAAGAGCTTTTTGGGACGGAAAAAAAGCCCCCAAAGGCTTCGCGAAGTGCGCGAGTCAGAATTCTAGCGGCCGGAGTCATAGCCAACTTCGTGGTGGCGGCTTTAGCCATGGCGATTTTCTTTGGACCGGTGATAGGGGCCATAGCACCTACCGACAAAGTGGTGGTGGGTGGCGTTGATTTTAACTCCACTGGCTCTCAGGCGGGTTTCCAGGAACGCATGATTCTTTTGGAAGCCAATGGCCAAAAAGTGAAAAGCTTGAGCGATCTCAGCTTGTTATCGGACGAATCCTCACAGTTCGTTTTGCTTCAGGATGACGACGTGGTTAACCTCACTTTGGAGGGGCCCCCTACGCAGGGGATCATGGTCACCTATGTTTTCGAAGGATCTCCTGCTGCTGATGCGGGAATGATTTCTGGGCCGATAATCACTGAAATTGACGGAGTTCCCATCACTAACTGGGATACGTTCAAAGGCTACATGAACACCACTCGTGAAGGTCAGAAGATTCTGATTGGTACTAATCAAGGCCAATACGAGGTGAATCTGGCTTCAAATCCTGATGGGTCGGGCACAGGATTCATTGGAGTTGGTTTTTCCACGACTTCCATTGATGCGGTTCACTTGGGTGGAGTCACCTTTTTGACATTTCCAGCAACGTCTTTCCTTGCTCAATTAAAGGAGATGCCCCACCGAGGTTTTGGAGGAATTATGACCTTGATGGGCTTGCCTTTTACCGGTTTATCTCAATTTACCGAGAGAGGATTCTCAGGATTTATGGGGCCGATGTCTAACTTCTTTGAGCCGACTGGTTGGGCAAAACCTCTAGGAGATAAGGTATTCTGGATTGCAAACATTCTGCTGTGGGTTGGTTGGATCAACCTTTATGCAGGTCTATTCAACTGTCTTCCAGCGGTTCCTTTGGATGGTGGTCATATATTCAGGGACCTTCTACACATGGGGTTCCAGAAGGTTTTCCGTAGCGATGTCAGGGCTGAAAGAATGACCAATGCGTTGGTGGCCATAATGGCCTGGCTGATATTCTCTTCGTTGCTCTTCATGATAGTAGGTCCCTATCTGGCACATGGGTTGGGCGGATAGACAGATGGGGGGCTGACTCTATCGCCTTTCAGTTATTCTTTATACATCAGTCTCTGGACGTTTGTTCCCTCTCTCCTAACTTGGCCACAGCATATGCTGGGAACACTTCAGATATCTCTTTTCCGTATCTATCTGAAAGGCGGAGGCAATTTAGGTTCAATCCTTGAGCCGCTTGAAGGATAAGATCTTCTCCAGCGCCTGCTGCGACCACTAAATCCAGATCGAATTTTCTGATCAGATTTATCAGGGCGCGCCTGAGAACATCTATCTGTCTGCCTCGAGCATGGGCCGCGATTTGTAAAGCACCAGTTTCTCCTATTTCCTCCAGGTCTGAACATACAGTTCTGGCCAACCTTATCAGAGATGATCTACCGTCCTTTCCCCCCCCATCTGGTGTGTCACATCGATATTCTTTTTGAGATATATCACCCAACGCTCTGTAAACGTCAGCGGTTATGGCAAACAGCTCGGATGATAGTGCTACTTTTTGGCCTTCAACCTCAACCGAAGGCAGAAGTGCAGCCAGATTGGTTCTAAGCCGTCCACTATAGATCAGCTCGCCGCGATAAAGCCTCTGGAAGTCGGAGAGTGCTGCTTGCGGTTTTTTCTTTATGGGTATTAGATCAGTGGTCGTGGACCCCATATCCACAAAGATGCAGTCGCCTATATCTTCGGATAGCAAAACTGCAGATGCGCTCCAGTTGGCTGCGGCCAGTTCGCGGATGTCGTGCCATTGAAAACCGTTAACCCCCCAGAAGTGAACAGGACAGGAAAAGGCCCCCTCTACAGTTTTCTTAATGTACTCGATCCCTTCCTTCTTATCTGAGAAACAATCGGCCAGTTCACCGGTCATCACCACGTTCATGGACTGGGGCTCGATTTCTTGAGAAATTCTAAACAGCAAATCTTTCAAAGGGGCATCTTTCCATAAAGGTAAGTACTCAATGTGAGTCCATTTTCCATCAGAGCTGGCAAATTTGGTGTTTGCCCCACCCACGTCAAGACCGACGATCATGAGGTGTTGGGCCCTCAATATACCATAAAAGCTTTAGGTTAATCAGCTTCTATCTACGCCACTAGCGTTTAGAGATAGAGTTTGGAGATTTGATCATGGCTGCCAAGGATAAGTATCCAGAGCCCACCTACCTGGAATGTGGATTCGGTGAGTTGGAACACGACGTCATAATGAGCGAGCTTTGTTGTTATTGTGGCAATTGTATAGCCTTCTGTCCTAAGATCGATAAAAAAGATAATCGCCCCGAGCTGGTGGAATACGATCCACTGTGCGGTCTCTGTTATGCTTACTGTCCACGTAGCTTTTTGGACATGTCAGCAATGGAGAACACGATCTTTGGCAGGTTAAGGTCTGAGAAGGAAGCCTTAGGCATATACAACAAGGCAGTATCTGCCCAGTCAACCCTGTCCAATGTAAAAGATGTGTCTCAAGATGGCGGTGTGGTGACCGCATTGTTGGTTCAGGCACTGGAGGACGGAGTGATAGACTGTGCTGTCGTCACCGACAGAGACGATAATTGGCACACCGTGCCTAAGGTTGCCACCACGGCTGAAGAGATTGTGGCCAGTGCGGGAACCAAGTACACCATTACCCCCAGCATCATAGGTCTGCAGATGGCCTTGGATCAGGGATTTGAAAAGATCGGTTTTGCTGGCACTCCCTGTCAGATTCAGGCTTTGAGAAAGGTACAATTTTTAGAGGAGCCATATCAGTTTGGGCAGGATAAAATTGCCTTGCTGGTTGGTCTCTTCTGCATGGAAAACTTCGAGTACGAAAGCCTTTTCCAAGGACTTGTTAAGGGAGTATTTGGCCTCAAACCGGCTGACGTGGACAAGTTCGAAATTCAAGGGGGCAAATTCAGGGTACTCTCAGGAGATGACGTTCATGAGGTGCCCATCAGTGAGACCAACGACTATTTGTGGAACGGTTGTGGACCTTGCTTCGACTTCAGTGCTGAACTGGCAGACGTTTCTGTGGGCAGCGTAGGATCAGGTAGTGGCTGGTCTACGGTTCTTACCAGGACCAATGTGGGTGCAGATCTTTACGATGCGACTCTCAAAGCAGGTGCACTGGAAGAGAAAGCTATTTCTGATAAAGGACTGGCATTGGCAGAAAGGTTGGCTGGGGACAAAGCCACGCGTTTCCAGACCAAGACTGCTGAGCTTTTAGAAAAGGGCGTGCCCATAAACATCAAGAGATAAATTAATCGATATAACGAGAACAATTTAGAGGAAATATTTAGGTGCAATCTCATGTTGTCAGTGGGGCTGGCTGGAAAGCCTAACGCAGGCAAGTCCACCTTTTTCAAGGCGGCAACCCTCGCAGAGGTGGAAATTGCCAATTATCCCTTCACCACCATAGATGCCAACCACGGCGTATCTCACGTTAAGGTACCCTGTCCCTGTAGGGAAATTGGAGGGGAATGCGGCAAGTGCAAGGATGGAATCCGGTACATACCAATCGAGCTCATCGATGTGGCTGGACTCGTTCCGGATGCTTATTTGGGTAGAGGCTTGGGCAACGAGTTTTTGGACAGCTTGCGAGTAGCAGAGGCGGTGATACACGTTTTGGACGCATCGGGATCCACAGATGAGGAGGGAAACCCGGTGGGGATTGGCAAATACGATCCTGTTGATGATGCTGAGTTTCTGAAACATGAGATTGGTATGTGGCTTTTCGGAATCCTAATGAAAAACTGGGATCGCTTGATGAGAAGGGTCAAAGCAGAAGGGATAAAGCCAGATCTCCTCATATCTGAACAGCTGGCAGGGGCTGGAGTTAATGATTACCAGGTGCGTTGGGCCCTTTCAGAGATGAAGACCAGTCCCCCCACTTGGGACGAAGAGGGCTTGAAGAGGTTTGCTCAGCTCTTGCGAGGTGCCAGCAAGCCCATGATCATCGCAGCTAACAAGGTTGACGTGGCCCCGAAGGAGTTCGTAGAGCGGTTAATGGCTCTGGAAGATGTTGTGATCCCCATAAGTGCCGCTTCAGAGGTGGCACTGAGAATGGCTGATAAGAGCGGGGCCATAAACTACCGCCCCGGTGATTCAGATTTTGAGGTCAAGAAAGAGTTGAACGGTACTCAGATGAAGGGCCTGGAGCAGATAAGGACCATATTGAAGGAGTACGGCCAAACTGGAGTTCAAGCCTGTCTGGACAAGGTGGTCTTCGACCTTTTGAACTACATCGCCGTCTATCCCGTGGAAGACGAAAATAAGTGGACGGATAAGAACGGAACTGTACTTCCAGACGCTTATTTAATGAAGAAGGGGTCCACAGTACGAGACCTTGCTTATATGATTCATACCGACATTGGAGACAGTTTCCTCTTCGCCGTCAATGCTCGGACTAAGATGAGGTTGGGAGATAAGCAAGAGGTCCAAAACGGGGACGTGATCAAGATCGTGTCCACGAAGTGACCTCTAATTAACCTTTAATCAGTTTTCATTTTCTGTTTTCTTTTTCCCGTAATCATCCCAGTAATCGCCTACCACAGCGACAGGACGTCCATAATGTTGAGCCAACACCCAGGGATCGTCCGAATAAAAGGGGCTCAAGCTGTTTAACGGATTGACCATGCTATCGTCGAGTATTATGGGTTCGCTCCACTCGCTCATCCACAACCATCCCGCACCACCACTGTAACTTGTTTTGATGGTATTGTCTTTTACTAAAGTGCCATTGACGACTTTGTAACCCTTAGGAACGCTGTTGTAGTCCCAAATACGAGGCTCATTTTTTTCTAGGATCTCCGGTTGAGATGAAAGGCTATTCAACCAGGCGCGTCCGAACTCTGCATTAATCTCTATGGGTTCTTGTCCGTCACAAGAAACGAAATTGATGGTCAGTATAAACGATAAGGCTAAAAAGAATATAACGATGGCAGACCTCATATTAACCCCTCAATAAATGTGTAGTGTTTCAGATGATTAATAAGCCTTTCGTACTTTTATGATATTAACTTTATTAAATCTTACTGGCCGCAACCGCTATGGCTCGGGTCAAGCTTTCTCTGGGGATTATGGTGGCCACAGGAATAGCGAGCAGCTTTTCCACGGTGGGACTGACTATGGGGGCACAAACCAGGGCTGCTGCCCCGTCTCTTTCGGCCCGTACTGCAGCTATGATGGCTTCTTCAATGTTTGTGGCAGAGTACTCTCGCAATGTCAGCAGTTGATCTCCAACTTTAATTTTTTTTTCTCTCATCTCATCTAGGACGGGACGAGCAGCTATGACCGCTATGAAATTACCTTCAGATCCTTCCAGGTGTCTGATGGTCTTAACGATCTGTCTGAGGGTGGTTATGTTTGGTTCTCTATGGCCGGACATAATCTTGTAGAGGGTGCTTTGAGGTATGGATGATATCGCGCTGAACTCCCTAGCACTGATTCCCATCTCTGAGATGACGTCTTTCAGAGTTTCTCGCAACTTTTCATCTGACCGAAAGGCTGCTTTCATCACCTTCTCTGCATAAATCATACTATTGTATAATTTCTACAAATTATTAGTACTTTTGGGAAGAAATATCAGGTTGGCCGGAAAATGCTTTATACAGACCCCCTACACCTGCGGTTGGTGATAATGGTGAGAAAAGAGGTTCCTGCGGTTCTCGTCGCGGCAGCAGTGGTGATACTTGCGTTGGGTTGTATTGGTGGAGACGAAAAAAATACCACCTTGCGTATCGGTTATCAGCCCAGCACCCACCAAGTTGCCGAGATGGTGGCCATGGAGAACGGCTGGTGGCTTGAAGATCTCCAACCTTTCGGAATTGAAGAGGTAAAAGACTTTGAGTTCCCCTCGGGTCCCCCTGAAATGCAGGCCATGTTAGCTGGCGAACTGGACATCGCTTACGTTGGCGCGTCACCCCCCATAAGCGCCATAGCTCAGGGATTGGATGCCAAAATTTTGGCCGCTGCCCAGAAGAACGGTTCCAACTTGGTTATGAGACCCGAGGTTGAGTACACAGGACCTCAGTCGCTTGTAGGTCTGAAGATAAGCACTTTCCCTCCTGGATCTATTCAGGATACGGTGTTCAATAAGTGGCTGCAGGACAACGATGTAAATCCCGAGGAGATTGACGTAAAGTCCATGGGACCAGGAGATGCCGTCACTGCCATATCTGCAGGACGAGTTGATGGTGTATTTCTGCCTCATCCTGCCCCTGCCATAATTGAGCTGGAGGGCAATGGCGTATCTGTGGTGGCTTCAGGAGAGATGTGGCCAAACCACGCTTGTTGCTGCTTGGTCGTAAGCGGGGAACTCATGAGAGATAACCCTGAGTTGGTGGAACAGATAATTAGAACCCACATAAAAGCCACAGAGTACGTCACCGAGAACCCCGATGTGGCAGCTGAGGTCTATTCCCGAAAGACTGGTCAAGATTTGGACATGGTAACGTATTCCATCCAGACTTGGGATGGTGCGTGGATCAGTGACCCCAACATAATGGTTCCCTCTGTGCTGGAATTTGCGGCTGTGGACTTCGAATTGGGTTATACAGATAGCCTTCTGACCGCGGAGGACCTCTTCGATACCACCTTTTACGATAAGGTGATCTCATAATAGAAGGCCCTTGGAGGAGATGTCGCTGAACCGCCTTAAGAACTTAATATCAGAACTCCACGAACATGGGGTTGAAACTCTGTCTGTACTAGGTTTGTTGGTCATCTGGCAGCTTTTGGCCATGGTCATCGACAATCCTCTGAAGCTGCCAAGTTTCCTCCAGGTTTTTGAAGCGTTGACTAATCACTGGCAGACCATTATCTTTGTGGATCTGCCAGTCAGCTTGATTCATTTTTTAATTGGGATGGTGGCCGGTTTGTTGGTGGCCATGCCTATAGGCATGGGCATGGGTTGGTCTAAGGTGGCAGATCGCATATTTGATCCCATCGTAGAGCTGATTCGTCCCATACCCCCCCTGGCCTGGATTCCCTTCGCCATAATTTGGTTCGGTTTGACTCCTCAGGCGGCGGGATTCATAGTGTTCGTGGGTGCAGTATTTCCCATATTGATCAATACCTATGTTGGCTTCAAGGGGGTGTCCAGAGTTTATGTGGAGTCTGCCATGGTTCTGGGCTGCACTAAAAGTAGAGATTTGATAAGGTACGTGGCCTTTCCCTCGGCGCTTCCATCCATTGCCGCAGGCATCAGGATCGCCATGGGGATCGCCTGGATGTGTATAGTGGCAGCAGAGATGTTTGGTGCCAGCACTAGAAGCGGTTTGGGCTACCGAATGTGGGACAGTTACTCGTTACACAGAATGGACATGGTCTTGCTTTACATGATAGTTTTGGGTCTACTTGGTCTTTTGATAGACAGATCCTTCCGTTATGTGGTTCAAGAGAAGTTGCTGCGTTGGCAGGCGGGGTTGATGCAGTAGAGATATAATCTCATCGCTAAATATTAAGGCGGTGAAACGTTTTTGATTAGAGGTGAAAATCGCATGTTAATATCGACGACTCCAAACGTTGAAGGGAAAAGGGCAGTGAAATACTTTGGCATCGTGAGCGGTGAGGCCATATTAGGTGCTAACGTGTTCAAAGACCTTTTTGCGGGAATCAGAGATATAGTAGGTGGAAGATCCGGGTCTTACGAAGATGAGCTGAGAAAGGCCAAAACCATAGCTTTACAAGAGATGGAGGAAGAAGCCCAAAAATTGGGCGCAAACGCCATACTTAGCGTAGATCTGGATTACGAAACGTTGGGACAAGGAGGAAGCATGCTAATGGTTACTGCCAGTGGAACTGCAGTCCTCCTTCAATAGTACAACTCAAAACGTTTTATCAGATCTATGGGAGCTGGATCGTGCCTGCTACCCTGAGCTTTCCTCCATCCAGGTAATTGACTACCGCTTCATCTCCTGGCATGAAAACCAACTCTTTTTCTAGTTTCAGGTCCAAGGTAGGTTGATGCCAGTCACCTTCATCTTTTACGGAGATCACCCTGGCGGCAATGAGCTGCATCCAGTGGCCCACGTGAAGGATCATCCCCTCCTTAATTGGCGTTGGCCAATATCGGATCAGCTCCGCCTGTGCGGTTATGTCTGATTCCGTTTTGATAGATTCGTCGTTTGTGAGGACGAAACCGCGGTCCAATTCGTCCGTTTCTATGTTCTTCAAAGCCAATCCCGCCCGATCGCCCTGGACTGCCCAATCGAAATCGTCATCGTGTTTCTGGATAGACCGGACCTGGGCCGTTTTATCTCCTGGTAAAACCTTCAAGTTGTCGTGCTTTTTTATAGTGCCTTGTGCCATTGACCCTAAAACAACCGTTCCTATGCCCCTAACGTTGAAGAAGTGATCTATGGGAATCATGCCGCTATATGTTTTTTTATCAGATGGTGGTTTTTCGTTCAAACTCGCAGCATCTTCCAGAAGCTTCTCTCGGAGGGCAATGGGATCATCTTCTACGAATTGGTAGTTCTCCAGGAGGGTACCTTTTATAAGTGGCTCCAATTGCTCAGGCGTCAGATAGTTCTTTAAGATGATGTAGCCTTCCTTTACCCTTGCGCAGTGGAGCATAATCGTGCATTCTCCAAAGGCGGCGTCGATCTCTTCCACTATTAAGAGAGCCTTTTTGGCCATTGATACGGCGAAGAAAAGCGAAGATAGCCTTTCGGGGTACCGTGACGGTTCGACTAAGGTTACTGTGTCGTCGCCCCGTTTCAAATTGTAAAACGTGATATCTGTGGAGGTGCCCATCTTTCCCAGCTCTTTTGCGTAACCTTTAGGACCGAGCATCGCCACGTTAAGATTAGCCATAGTCTGCCAAAAATTGTCTGTGAGATAATAGGTTTTGCGGTGCAAACCGAGAGGTTGGTTGTGGCAAGTCTCAAATATTCAAGACCTTTATGGTGATATTTATAATAATTTAAAATAAGATATAAGCCAGTTGGCCACTGACCGTTTGTTCGATCCAAAACAAGACCGTTTGGATGATGTCGCTTTTTCCTTTCAAAGCAGTTCTTTTGCTTCCACCAACTTCTTTGTGCACAGTTCCATCAGATCAGCAGCTTCTCGAACTTTGAGTGCTGCGTCGGCGTTGAGCTCTTCGATCTGACCTGCTCGCTCACGGAAACTCTTGGTGTGACCCTCGTTATGCTCGATCCAGTGATGCACTAAGTGTTCGACTTCATGTTTGTTCAAACTTGCCAAACTAATCAGCTCCAAATGTCAAACTCTCTATCTCAAATATTAAGTTATCCTATTCTTTAATAGCTTCGACTTATCATGTAGTCGGCAAGCTCCAAAAGCAGAGACTTGGCTTTGGAATCTTGCAAAACGTCAAGAGCTTCTTTTCCTTGTTCTACCAGGGACACCGCTTTGGTTCTCGCGTAGTCTATAGACCCGCTTTCTCTTAATATCTGAAGAGCTGACTCTATCTCTTCTGGGGTGGCATCTTTCTTGCCAAACACTTCCAACTCCACGTTGTTATCCATGGCATGAATCATTATCAAGGTCTTTTTTCCCTCAGCCAGGTCCCCACCTTGACGTTTGCCCAGGATTTCAATTGGTGCCGTCAGATCCAAAACGTCATCTTGAATCTGAAAGCCCATTCCAGTCAACTTACCAAATGTCTCCAGAGCTTCCACTTGCTCATCAGGAGCCCCGGATAACTTTGCACCCGTCCACGCTGCAGTTCCGTAGAGAACGCCAGTTTTCTTCTCGATCATTTCCAGGTATTCCTCTTCTGATACCCTGTCTCTTTTTTCAAACTCTAGATCGAGCCACTGACCTTCACATATCTCGGCACATGTCTTGGCTAACATATTGACCGAGGCTACCAAATCGACGGGATCTGCGTCTGTTGCGGCCAGTATCTGAAAGGCCTTGGAGTACAGGGTGTCTCCCGCTAAAATGGCCGCAGACTCGTCCCATTTTACATGAACTGAGGGCAATCCTCGCCTCGTGTCGGCGTTGTCCATGATATCGTCGTGGATTAGGGTGAAGTTATGTACCAGTTCTATGGAAACGGTTGCGGGCACCACCGTTTTGGGGTTGCCACCCACCGCTTCTGCTGCCATTAGTAGCATGCTCGGCCTGAGTCGTTTTCCTCCCGCATCTACCAGGTGTCTGCCAGCTTGGTATAGGCCTTTTGGATGGACGATTGGCAGCAACTCCGAAATGGCATCTGACACCACGGAGGCACGCCTTTTCAGTTCGTCGTTAAGCATTTCTTATCACATCTTTCGAATTTTTAAGTGAGTTATGAGAACAACAGTTTCTGGCTATTTCTCAATATGTGAATGGTGTCTCCCAACTCGTATCCGTTCTCTTCGGCCATCTTAAGATACTTACCATGAGACTCAAAGGTACCGTGGCTGGGAATCACATGGTCTGGGTTTAGCGTTCTGAGAAGTTCCCAGTGGTCTTCAACGCTGGCGTGCCCCGAGACGTGGACATTATCGTATATTCTAGCCCCTCTCATCCTAAGTTTCGTCTCCACAATATAGCGGTTGGAAACGTTGAGGGGTTGGGGAATTATTCCCGCGCTGAATATTACCTTGTCTCCAGAGGTCATCTTGTAGTCGGTTTCATTGTTGGCAACTCTTCCCAATACGGCACCTGGTTCGCCTTGGTGTCCGGTCATGATGGGCAAATACTTGTCCTTGCCCTCTACCATCATTTTCTTGAAGAATTTGTCAACAGACTTTCGCCTACCATATACTGCCAGGTCATCGGATCTTTGAGCATATCCTGTTCTTATGGCCGTGCCCCAGTACTTATCCATAGATCTTCCCAACAAGACAGGTATTCTGCCCATCTCTTTGGAGGCCTCGATTATGGCTTTGATCCTGGCTATATGGGAGGAAAAAGTGGTTACCAACACGCCAGACCTCGTCTCTTCAGTTCCTATCAGTGCATCCCACACCAGATCTTTCGCTATCTGTTCAGAGGGTGTTTTACCCGAGATCCCTGCGTTTGTCGTTTCGGTGATAAGCAGTAAAACGCCTTCTTTCTCCAGCTCTCTCAACCGGGTGAAGTCGGGGGGTTGTCCTAATGTAGGGCTACGATCTATCTTGAAGTCGTTGGCGTATACGATAACCCCATAAGGTGTGTGCATAGCAATGAAGACGCTGTCTACTATGCTGTGTTGAACTCTCACGAATTCCAGCACTATATCAGGCGTGACTTCATAGCTTTCGCCAGCGTTCATGGATATGACTTTATTCTTGGACTTGAACACTCTCTCGTCTTGCATCTCCTGTTTTATCAGGTCTGCAGTGAATGGCGTACCCAAAATGGGTGCTTTGTACTTGTGAGCCAGTTTGGATAGGGCACCTATGTGATCTAGATGACCATGGGTACAGGCAATGGCTCTCACCCGGCCGTTTACGTCTTTCATTATGCTGTCGTCGGGGATGGCGCCCCTGGAAATCAATTCGGAGTAATGAAGCTTCTCTACGTCTGTGTCTTCGTGAATTTGAACTCTGTCCAGCCGGAGGCCCATGTCCATTATAACTATGTCTTGACCGACTCTAATGGCGGTCATGTTTCGTCCAATTTCTTCGTAGCCTCCAACCGCTACAATCTCAATCTCCTTCATCTTTACATCTCTCTTTTAATTGTAAATTTTTTGGTGTCGAACCCTCTCAGTTCCAGGATTTCTCTCGTTCTTCCGCCCATGATGATTGGTACTGTCTTCAGTTCTGGTATGTTTTTAGAGGCGGTCAGAAACATGGATATTCTGAGCGCTTTGATGTAAGATCTGAGGATTTTGACCACTTCATCTGTTCCTTTCATGGCCGGATTTAAAAATGGGAGGGCTGCACCTGTCATATTTGCACCCAAAGCCAAACTTTTGGCCACGTCGATTCCGCTTCTAATGCCGCCAGAAGAGATAACCTCTGCACCGGCAGAGGCGCACTCCACAACGCTAACTGGTGTTGGAACGCCCCAGTTTATGAACAATCTCCCGATTTGAGCGGATTTTAAATCGCCGCGTTCTTCTGCCCGGTAAGTTTCCACTTCAGACCAGCTGGTTCCGCCCAAGCCTCCAACGTCAATCATCTTGACTCCGGCGTCTATCAGCCTTTTAGCGTCCTCTTTACAGATTCCAGCTCCAGTCTCTTTCACCATGATAGGCACTTTACTTTTTGAGGCAGATCTTAAAGCTTCAATCACACCACAAGCACCAGTTTCTCCTTCTGGCTGTATGCTCTCTTGAAGGAAGTTTAAATGAATCGCTATGGCGTCAGCATCGATCATACCTTCTATGCGATCCAATATCTCAATTCCTTCTTTTTGGAGTTGTACTGATCCAATGTTGCCTATTACTGGTACATCGGGTGCGGCGTCTCTTACTGCAGAGAACGTGTCTTCAACTTGGGGGGTCTCTAGGGCGGCTCTTTGTGAGCCTACGCCTATGGCGATTCCCATCTCTTGAGCTGCCAAGGCCAAGTTCACGTTGATCTTTTTGGTATCAGGATGCCCGCCAGTCATGGCGCTTATCATTATGGGTGCGGCTATGTCTTTGCCCAGAAATCTACATCCTGTGTCGATTTGTGATGCGTCGATTTCCGGTAGGGCTCTATGAACAAAGCTCAGGTCGTCAAAAGGTCTCCAGTCGGATTCCACCTTATTTTCCAGGCAAATTCTGATGTGATCTAATTTTCTGCTGGCGGTGCTCATTTGCAGTCCTCCACGAGAGTGCCTATGTGATCTCCTCTGATGGCCCTCTCCACGTGGCCTTCTGTACTGGCATTGAATATTAACGACTTGACTCCATGTTTTGCCAGATCCAACAGCTCTAGTAATTTTCCCCTCATCCCACCAGTGACGTCGATTCCTTCACTGGATCCCAAATGGGGCTCTATTAGGTCCTGGTTTTTTGGAGTTACTTTGGGAACAACTGTTCCATCGAGCATGACCCCATCTACGGCAGTTCCCAAAGCCACAACTTCTGGTTTTAGCAACTTGGCCAGATAGGTGACCAGCTGATCGCCGGAAATAATGTCCACGCCAAGGGAACGGTCCATGGCAACATCACCATGAAGCACGGGCAAAAGCCCTCTCGTAACCATCTCATGGATATTTTCAGATTCCATTCTAACTATCCGTCCCTTTTCTAAAAGGGTACAGCTTAGGGGGTGGATTGGTACGGGGTGGGCACCTGCTTGGTCAAGGGCCTCCACGACTAGATTATTGAGCTTGACGACAGATTTGTGTGTATCCAAGATTCCTTGGGGATCGAACCTGTTTCTAAGTCCGTATTCTCTGGCGTGGATATGGCCAAATGATCCTGCTCCATGTATCAGTATCAAACCTTGGGGTTGCCTGGAAATTTCACATGCGATCCTATCAATCTCGCTTTGTCGTGGAGTTTCTAACTGCGTTTTATCGGTGAGTGCACTGCCCCCGATCTTCAGTATCTTTACCATTATCAATCTCTAGTTAATTTTGGGGATAATGAAGGATAAAAATCTCCATATCCATGATTGCCTACATTCCGTACAACTATAGTGTTTAACGATATCTTTGGATTAATCTCAAACTCTCGTGAGTTTGGGATTTGGTCTATTCGTATCGTTAAGCACTATTCTGGTGAAAACCAATTAGTATCATCTAATTGGTTTTTGACTATAATTTTGTTCGCCTTTCAACGAACTTCAATGCTCTATTTTTACGCCTTCACAACCTGTTGTTACTAGAAAGGCCTTTCCACCTGCTTGGACGATGGACGTCATTGCCTTAATAACTCCATCATATTCAGGTGAGGGTATGGCTACCATGCAGCCCCCTCCGCCGGCACCAGTTAGCTTCGCTCCTCTGGCATTTCCTGCGCCCCGAGATGCATAAACCAGTTCGCTAAGTTCTTTGGTTCCCACACCAAGGGCCTCTAGGAGGCCATGATTGGCGTTCATTAGCTCGCCCAGTTTGTTCAGCTTTTGTTCTCTGATGCAATTTAGGGAACTTCTGGAAATCTCACCCATGGCTTGGAATATGGGATCTACGATTTGGGGGCAACTCTCCCTAAAATTCTGCACTTTTTCTACCTCTAACCTGGTGTTGTGAGGAACGCCGGTATACCCAACGATTAATTTCAGTTCCGGCAATTCTATGGATTCTGCTTTTTCCCGAACCATTTGATATCCACCGTAAGTGGCTAAAGCGGTATCTGTAGGGCTTCCCAAACCTTGTTGGACCTCTTTTTCTATTTTGTAAGCTTCCTTGGCCAATTCATCAATGGACAATCCCAAGCCTAAGTGGAAATTAATAGAAGCCAAGGAGGCCACAACGACCGATGCTGAAGATCCTAGCCCTGATGAAGGCGGAATTTCTGATTCTACTACCACTTTGACGTTTCTGACATCGAACTTTTGCAGAACGGTCGATACGTACTTGGTGGCTTGAAATGCATCTTCACAAATTTTGGTGGACAATATTTCTTTCTTCAAGGCGTCTAGGGCAAAGCCTTTCACGTTCAAGTTCAGATTTGGGACCTCAATCTCTAGTTTGCCGGGTGCGTCCTCCACTTTGGCCACAACCCTCAAATCAATTGCCGCACCGAGTGCGGCAACTCCAGAAACTACTGCATGCTCCCCGAACAGTATGACCTTTCCGGGGGCAGAGGCGATGGTCAAAGGCGCGCCTCCTAGGTGAAGATTATGGCTCCATAGCCCACTACTTGGTTGTAATCTCCGATGACATCACCGCTGGTGATGTAACGAAGAAGTTTACCGCTACGTGCACCCAATATCTTAGAGGCAGTTATGGTTGCTGAAATGGGGCCGTATCCACAGACGCTGACGTTCAATCCGTAAATTAGGTTGTAGATTTGAGGAACGTTCATTTCGAGAATGCACTCGATGACTTGGGCATCTTTTCTGCAAGCCTCTTTTTGGGGTTCGTAATGTGTGAAATCGCTGCTTGCAATTATGGTGCAATTTCTGCCCAAATTTCGTATTGCCTTTCCTAAGGCTTCGCCCACTTCCATTGCGGTCTCCTCGTCTTGAAGACCCATGCATATGGGAAGAATCTTGAAGTTTGAGAAAAGATGTTGCAAAAAGGGGATTTGCACCTCTAAAGAGTGTTCTTGGAGATGAGCTGACTCATCTTGCTCGATTATGCTGCCCTGCAGGGCGTCGGCAAGTTCCAAGTCGCACTCCACTTCACCTAGCGGAGTCTTCCAAGTTTCTCGAGATAAGGCTATGGGCAAACCAAAACCTGTGTGATTTGGCCCGATTAGAACGTAAGTATCTCTTTGAGGAATTCTAGCGAAGGCTTCTGCAGCCACCGCTCCTGAGAATGGATATCCTGCATGAGGAACTACTGCACCGATGACTGGTAGGGTCTCGGCGGCCACGCTATGAACGGCCAACTCTAGCTGTTCCTTTAGATCCTCTGGATGGAAGGGATAATACTTCCCTGCCATCACCGGATATCTCATCGCTCAAAACTCCATTTCGAAATCTGAAACTGTGTACCTAAATCGACCTTCCTCTTTTCTTTCTTTCAATGTTTCTTTGGCCAAAAGCCAGTATATTAAAGTCAAAGCCTTTCGACCTTTGTTGTTGGTGGGAATTACCAAATCTACGTTGGAGGTTAGATTATTGGTATCGCAAAGGGCGATAACTGGAATCCCTACGTCTATAGCTTCATTAACTGCTTGGCCATCCCCGTTTGGATCTGTGACTATTACTATATCTGGTTCGATGTAGTCAGAGAAATTGGGGTTTGTTAGTGTGTTGGGTACAAAACGCCCTACGATTGCCGTCCCACCTATAGATTTGGCAAACATTGTGGAGGGACGTTGACCATACTGTCTGGCTGATACCACCAATATCTTGGTGGGGTCGTATTTGGCCAGAAGATTAGCGGCAAGTCTAATGCGTTTGTCTGTGGACTGAACGTCGAGCACGTATAGTCCATCTGTGCGCACCCTATAAATGTAATCTTTCATACTTTTCGTCTTTTGTTGAGTACCAATGTGTATGCCTGCCGCAAGGTACTCATCTATGGGAATGAGAGTTTCGTATTCTTCGGTCGTCTCTATTACATCATTTTCCAAAATTTCACCTACCTGGAGGTTCTTTTTTGATCCCGTTTAACGGTTATGGGTATAATACCCAGATCCATCTCTTCAAGCGCTATTTCGAGTGGATCGATGGAGTCGGTCTTTATAAGCACCGGAGCGCCCATTAAAACTTGTAAAGCTCGAGCCCCTACTATTCTGGCGCGTTCATATCGTGTGTATTTCTCCGTCTTTGAATCCTTCAAAGGGCCACCTCAAAGAAAGGATAACAGTGGGGTTGCTGAGATTCGAACTCAGGTTACGGCGTCCCGAACGCCGAGGGATAACCAGGCTACCCCACAACCCCTTACCTTTTTACTGGTAATGTCGGAGTACATCCACAATCTCCACGTGAGTCAAGAGCATACGCCTGCAACAGTAATGGTCGATTCCCAAGTCGTCCAATACCTTACCAGGTGGCTCAGACTTTATGCGTTCCCGGTATTGGTCCCACACTTCTGAAATTACGTTACCACAGGTGAAACATCTAACCGGAATCAAGAAAGCTCACCTGTAAGACTTCTGGTATTTGGCTCTCGCACCTGGACCGCCAGCCTTCTTTCTTTCCTTTTGTCGGTGATCGTTGACCAACAAAGTCCTGTCATAATCCATATAAGCTTCTTTCAGAGCGTTGTCTCCGGTCCATTCTATGATACTACGTGCAATGGCCGTACGCACGGCTACCGATTGGGCCATGAATCCGCCCCCTCGCACATTGACGTCTATATCCATATTGGATATGTGATCCTTAGCCATCAAAATAGGCTCCATGACTTTCATTCTGATTATTTGTGGCTCTAGGATCTCTATGGGCTTTTTGTTAATGCGAACTCGCCCTTTTCCTTCTTTCAAAGTAGCCCTGGCGACTGCTGTCTTCTTTTTACCTGAGGAGTTTACTATCTTCATGGTGAACCTCCTAGAATTTTGATCCAAACTTCCGGCTCACATCGCCCAATTCCACGTATTTGGCAGTGCCCAGTCGTGTCATCCTGGCATCTGATGGCCGTTCGAATTCCATGCCCTGAAATTGTGATGGAACTCCGATGTAGACCTTCAAATTGGACATGGCATCGCGACCACGTTTTTTCTTATGGGGAAGCATTCCTCGAACCGTCCTTTTCAGGATCCTTTCAGGTCTCTTTGGGAAGAAAGGACCTCCCTCTTTAGAACCCTTATCTATCATCTCGGTGTACTCTCGATAGATAGATACTCTACTACCTGAAACTATTGCTTTCTCGGCGTTGACGATGTGTACTTCTTCACCAGAGAGCAATTTTATCGCAGTCAAACTGGCTAGACGTCCCAGAATCATTCCCGATGCGTCGATAATCATTAGATCACCTTAAAATAACTATCTTAGAACCATTCGGATGTTTTTCCACCATCTCTTTGATCTTGAGACATTCGCCGCCAGCGGATTTTATTTTGGATGCGGCTTGCTCACTGAAACCAAGTGCTGCGACGGTTACGCTGTGATTTATAGACCCTGCACCCAATACCTTTCCAGCTATGAGAACCAAATCGTTGGACGCAGTGTGTCTATTTATTTTGCTAACGTTCACCGCCGCATAGTTGCGCTTGGGTTTTTCCAGTCTGCGAGCCACGTCGCGCCAGATGGCCACCTCGCTTTTTCGAGAAGCAGCCTTGAGATCATCTATGAGATTGATCAACCAGGGATTAGTCTTCTTTATCCTTTTCATTTGAAACCTCCGCAATACCTTCACCGAAGAAGGTCGACTCACACGCAAAATGCGCGTTCGGATTGATGTAAATCCATGCGCTTTGGGACGGGTGTAACCCATGTCTCCGTTGCGGATCGTTAAACTGACCTGACTAACAGTATTTAAGCGTTTTCACCATACCGCAAAAATGCGCGGCCTTAAAATCAACGACAAATAGTTACGTACTCGTTCTCAGATTGATTATGGCTCGTTATCGCGGATCCTAAATAGATATATATAGTATCATGGGGCAAGGACTGCCGGTTATATTTTATTGTAAATCGACGGGTGGATGAAAGTTGACCATTGCAATTGTAGATTATGGTGTGGGAAATCTTTTCAGCATCTACAACGCTCTGAATCACGTAGGCGGCAGCCCAGAGCTTGTAGATGATCCTCAAAAAATCCTTGACGCGGATGGTGTTGTTGTTCCCGGGGTTGGATCCTTTGGCAAGTGCATGCAGCGACTAGCACCGTTTGAAACGTCTATCTTAGAACTCTTGGAAGAAGACGTGCCTTTGCTTGGCATATGCGTTGGGATGCAGCTTCTCTTTCAAAAGAGCGAAGAAAGTCCTGATGAGGGGTTGGGTTGGATCGAAGGCGAAGTGGTGCGGTTACCGAAAAACGTTTTGGTGCCCCAGATGGGTTGGAATTCTATATCCCTCAAAAAGGATTTGAGCATATTTGATGACATATCTGAAGGTGATCGTTTCTACTTCGTCCACTCTTATCACTGTGTGCCAAAGGATCCTTCTGTGACGGCTGCTACCACTGATTATGGATTGGAGCTTTCCGCCTGCATATCGCGAGGCAACCTTTTTGCAGTCCAATTTCATCCGGAGAAGTCTGGCCCAAAAGGTCTTACCATTTTAAAAAATTTCGTGAGGTCAACCAAATGTTAGCCAAAAGGATAATCCCCTGTCTTGATTGTGATTTTGGTGTCCCTCAAGGTCGTGTTGTTAAGGGGATCGAGTTCAAACAGATAAGGTATGCTGGCGTTCCTTGGGAGCTTGCTACCAGGTACTATGAGGAGGGTGCAGACGAGATAATCTTTCTGGACATTACCGCTTCTCATGAACGTAGAGAGACCATGGTTAACGTGATCAAGAAGACTGCAGAACGGGTATTCGTACCACTTACCGTAGGCGGTGGAATTCAAACGGTTGAGGATGCGAAGAAGGCCTTCGATGCTGGTGCTGATAAAGTCACGGTAAATACCGCTGCTTTGAATCGGCCAGATATAATATCTGAAATTGCTGGTCAGTACGGAAACCAAGCTTGTGTGGTGGCCATAGATGCCAAACGCAGATATGAAAATGTCGAAGATAGAATAGTCGTCCCCTCTTCAAAGGGCGATTGTTGGTTCGAATGTTCCCTTTATGGGGGGCGAGAGTTTTCTGGAATTGATGCCGTGGCCTGGGCTCAGAAGGTTGAGGAGTTGGGGGCTGGCGAGATTATGCTCACCAGCATGGATGGCGATGGTACCTACGATGGGTTTGACATCGAGCTCACAGAGACAGTTTCCACCAGGGTCATGATTCCGGTGATTGCCTCTGGTGGTTGTGGCAATGCCCATCACATGTTGGAGGTTTTCCAAAAAACTCATGCATCTGCAGCATTGGCTGCTAGCATTTTTCATTATCATGAATGGTCAATTGGTGAAGTGAAGAAGTATCTGGCTGAAAATGGCGTCCAAGTGAGACTTTGAGGGGCTCAATTATAGTCGAAAACCAATTAGATGATACTAATTGGTTTTCGTCAGAATAGTGTTTAACGATACGAATAGGCCATATCTCAAACTCACGAGTGTTCGAGATTTGGCCGAAAGGTATCGTTAAACACTATAATCGTATGCATATCTATGAGTTATAAATAAAATAAGGTAAGTTTTGGGTGACGCGTGCGTCTCCCACAAATTTCTTAGTGTTGTAATTGATCGGAGCTGGCGAAGATTGGCGAGTTATAGTTTCAGAATTGAGTTGCTACTTTTCACCAGCTAATTTTCCTAAAAGCGATTTGACCCTGCCAGTGTTCTCAAGTTTTACGAGGATATTAATTCCTTCAGTTTTTGTATGCTTTCCATGGTCTGAGCGGACTCTTGCTGTTTTTCTTCCTCAAAGTGTTTTATGACCTCATTGATAGAAGTGCTAAGGGAGTAAACTTTCATGGGCCTGCCTTTGCCACCTCTCTTTACCTCTCTTTCGTCTACCCAGTTGTTATCCCTCAAAGTACGCATGGCTATGCTGACCTCGGGTTGCCTTAGGTTTGATCCCATTTCTATGTCTCGGGAAGACGCCTCGTCCACGTTTGCCAAGTAGGTTATGAGAATGGCGACGTTGCGCTGTACCCCCAGGCTCCGGAGGGTTTCTGCGAATTCTAGATCGCTGTCGTCCAACACTTTAACCGTGCTATCTTTCATATAATTCACCAGTGGATTCTTTGAATTTTAATCATACAAAAACTTAATCATATAAATAATTTATTTTGATGAACTCTATGTATATAAATTAAATTCGTTCAATCTAAATTAATTTACCACCTTCTAAAATTAGACAATTTCACATTTTTTTATTATTTTTAATACAATGCAGCTTTGCTGTAGAGAAACTCGCCTTAATATCGTCTTCATTTTGTGGATGTTTGCCATCCAATCTTTGCGCCACCGATGCAGTCGACATCTGATGAGTAGGGCTTAATGTCCAAAAGTGGTGTGCCGTCGACGGCATCCAGGCCTTTGACACTTATTATATTATCTGTTATTTTTAGTAGATCTACGATGCCCAACCCTATGGGATTGGGACGATTGGGCGATCTGGTAGCAAAGACTCCATGTTCCTTTCCGTCATGTGGAGGAAACGCTTTAAGCGAATTTCTGTTGGCTTTGTCCAACCAGTAAATAACTATAAGGTGGGTGCACGTATCCACACCGTTCAATCCTGGAACGAATTCTTCAAAAATTTCAATCTCACAATCGTTCTCTGAGAACCTCCCCTGAAATGGGGCGTCTTCTCTATTCTTATACGGTGTATGTATAACACCGATTTGTTTCAGAATCATGGATTTACTGTTACCTCTAGAGATGAAAAGCTCTTCGGAGTAATACTTTGTTTGGTGAAATTATAGTCGAGAATCAATTAGATGATACTAATTGGTTTTCGCCAGAATATTGCTTAATGATACGAATAGGCCAAATCTCTGACTCTTATGAGTTCGAGATTTGGCCTATTCGTATCGTTAAACACTATAATACTATGAACCACAACAATCCGAAAATACTTCTTGTATTTTCACTGTATAAGGATGGCCTTCCCCAAAAAATTCCTGGAAAACTTCCAAAACATCCTCGGCATTGGTGCCAGACATATCTTCAAGGGGAAGCGTTCTAAGTACCTGATCGAAGTCGGAACTGCCGCCGTTGTCGAATATCCAACCACCTTTCAAAAGCATGGCTTTGCGCCTAATATGATCCAATATATCGTCGTTCATGTCTGATAATTAACATGACATATACGTAAATAAAATTTTTGCTCATTATCAAGCTTGTAGAACTGTGATGGCGAAAACATCAAAGACTTTATTGGGGAAAGAGCCTATTTATAGTCGAAAACCAATTAGATGATACTAATTATTTTTCGCCAGAATAGTGTTTAACGATACGAATAGGCCAAATCTCTAACTCTTACGAGTTCGAGATTATAGTCGAAAGGTATCGTTAAACACTATACTAAGACATTCTACATTCTAGGCGAAGGGTCAACGATAAACGTCCCTCTGCGCCCTTGAATCGAGTAAGGCAGATCACCTAAACCATCTCCATCGATATCTTGGCCAGCATAATCGCTGTAGAAGTTATGCAGCCACTTGTTAGATCTATCGTTCCACCCATTGAAGTTTTTGTTATCTATGAGACGATTGTCGACGATCGAATTTGAATGGCCCTCGTAGATGTAAATTCCGCCCTGCCCACAATTACGTACGACGTTATCCATCAGGAGATTTTGGTTGCTGGAACCGAGTAGTTGTATTCCATATTCGTCATTGTTCCAGATTTTATTTTCATACAACGTCAAATTTTCTGAAGAATAGAGTCTAAGGCCATCGATTCCATTGTCGTAAATGTCGTTTTTCGATACATTGTTTTCATCACAATTGATGATCTGAACGCCGTTATTGGTATTATTCCTAACTAAGTTCGTTCCCACAAGCGTGTGTTTGGTGGAACCTAAAATTATTCCTTGATCGTTATCGTGAATATCGTTGGATATTACCTCGTTATCGTTGGAATCGCTCACGGTCACGCCGTTGAGATTGTCGTATATGTTGTTTCTCAATACAAAGTTGGAGGCACATTGATCTATGTGAACGCCACAAACGGCATTTCGGCAGATAATGTTGTCTGTGATCTCGTTATCGCGACCATTATACCGCAGCAATATCCCGTTTTTGTGGTTGTTTGATATTTGGTTTTCGGAGATGGTGCTTCTTTCACATCCGTATATCCCGATACCGCAATCACTGTTTTTAGATAAGTTGTTTTGAACGATTGAAACGTTATCTGAAGATTCAACCATCAATATACCGCATTCGCCACAGTTCCAAATAGAGTTCATTTCAATTACGTTGTTGCTGCTGAGATCACGAAGAACTATTCCACTATAAAAACAGCCATAAATAACGTTGTCTTTCAATACGTTGTTCGAAGACCGCCTAAAATATACACCATCTTCTTCAATCTGATAAATATCGTTCATAATTAGGTTGTTCAAATCGCTCTCTCGAAGTCCTATTCCGCCACGTTTGTTCTCATAGATCTCGTTTTTCATGAGCTCGTTGAACTGAGATTCCTCTATCGATATTCCGAAGGTTTTATGATGGCTCAAATTATTTCCAGCAATTTTATTGTTATCGGTACGAAAGATCTTCATTCCGGCTTTTTCGCAGTTTTTAATTACGTTTTTAGATATTAGGTGATTTGATCCGTCAGAGATGTATATGCCGTGACCGCTGCAATTGCAGATTACGTTGTTCAAAAATTTACATCCACTAGAGCTGATTTTAATTGCGCCCGAACCACACGTATCTTCATCACAGTTAACTATCGTGAAACCGTCTATGGTAACGTTATTTGCCGTTATGGAGATTAATGGCGCGCGAGAAGGCGACGATTCATTATAAAATAACTTTCCATCTATGATTGGTTTTTTCTCACCTTTGAGAACTATCGATTTACTCACCATCAGATTCTCGCAATAAATTCCCTTGAAAACGACTATCTCATCCCCATCACGAGAACTGTTTATTGCATCTTGAATTTTCATGAAGTCCATAGTGCCATCTGGACTCACCATGATGACCTCTGAGGCAGCAGTTCCAACTAAAATCACCTTTGAAAATATTAAAATAAATAATATGTTCATCGATATGCCTCATTGCCGAAATTTGGATTATAGTGTTTAACGATACTTTTCGGATTAATCTCGAACTCGTAAGAGTTAGAGATTCTACCTATTCGTATCGTTAAACACTATTCTGGCGAAAAACAATTAGTATCATCTAATTGGTTTTCGACTATATCAAACTGCTTAATCAGATATCATACTTGTCTTGTATTTTATTCGACTTAAAAGTTTCGAGGATGTTTGTGATATACGAAGGATAAACGCCAAAACCACTCTCATTTATTACCGTTCTTTCATACCTACCAGGGCGCTTGCCAACATTATGGGACCTACGAAATCCTTTCGGGCCCGGCTGGAATCCACAAACACCTTATCCATTATCACTGGCGCCCCCAAACCCTTCGCCCCGGAAAGCAGCATCAATGTACGAAATATTAAATTTCCAGAGATTCCATCCGGGGCCACAATAAGGTCGTCACCTCGGCAGCGCTCAATTAGAATGCTACGGTGCACTGCCTTGACCCCTGCGTCATAAGCCAACTTGGCCACCAGCTCACCTTCAGCCAAACTGCGGTCAATTTTATCGCTTCTGCCCAGGTCCTCCATCCGGCCGCCAGATAGGATGGACACCCTGGGAATTATGCCCATGGATTCTACATATTGGGACCCTTTAACCGCGAAATCCAGCCGATCCGAGATGGAATCACCCTCGTCAATTCCCACAGGTGCCAAAAAGAAGCTCCAACCAGGAAGGACCAATATGGAAAGCCTTCTCACCTTGAGGTCAAACGTCTTTGCCAAATATTTCATGACCCTGGTGGCAGAAACGTTACCTCTCACTGCTCCGTCGATCTTTCCCTGAGCTAAAAGATCGACCAGTGTGAGTGCGGGGTCCTCAGTCACTATCTGTTCCAATGAAGAGGGAAAACCAGGATCACCTACTATTACGATCTCCGCAAACTCGGACGCAGCCCCAATTTCCGTCACAATCCCTTGGTCCCCGCCTTTTATCCCAATGCCGATTCTGGCCCGCCGTTTTCTGGCTTCCTTTTCCAGCCGAGCTACGAAGTCCGAATCCAAGAGATCACCTCATGCCCTTAATCTCGACTTATTCCCGTGATCTGGTCCTGCAAGAAGTCAAAGAGAACCACGCGTTCCTGACCAGAAGCCATCACCAAACGCTGATCTTCAGTCACCTCGCCAATCTGAGCCGCTGTCAACCCCCTATTCTGGAAGACTTCCACCACACGATCAGACTTTTGTGGTGATGCTGTAACCACAAAGCCCATTCCGGGGTACATCTTCTGCCAGGTGATCATGTCCAAATCTTTCGGTATAGGGACTTTCTCCAAATCTACCAAGGCACCCACCCCGCTTGACTCCAGGAGCATGCCTAAAGTGCCCAACATCCCAGGATTGCTTATGTCTTTACCAGCAGTTACTAAACCGTTCTCACCCAACTCTTTCATCGAGAACAGCTGACGAAGCAGAGTTTCACCGTCTTTAAAACTGGTAGTATCCCAGTTGATCTGGAAGCTGGGGTGAACTTTGCCATCCAGGTCCACGGCCACTATCACCACGTCACCTGGACGAGCAGTGCTGCTCAATATGACACCGTTCTTCTTGGCCTTGCCCAATATGGCCACATCTAAAGCACTGTAGGGCGTGTCGGGATGGAAGTGTCCTCCAATTATGGGTACCTGAAACTTCTCGATTCCCTTTCGTAGGCCTAAAATGACGTCTTCAGCCAGTTCTGGTGAATTGACCGAGAAGACATCCACCATGGCCACTGGCCACCCGCCCATGGCTGCAATGTCGTGAACGTTAACCAGGACCGCACAGTAACCAGCCCATTTAGCATCTGCTTCCAACAACTTACTCCAAATTCCGTCCGCTGCCAGAAGCATAACTTCGTCACCGTCGTCTATTACTGCGGCATCTTCACCAGAGTAGGCAATGATCTTATCTGAGTTTACAGGAAAGTTGCGTATGACCCCGCCGATCTCTTTTTTGCGGGTAATGCCTGCAAACTCTCTAAGTTCGGAGGCCAGAGATTCTAAGTTCATCGAGTAAAAGGGGGATTATGACAAAAAATAGATGACGGTGAGGAAAACAAGTTTATTCTTCTGCACTGAACATCGAGTGCTGAAGTTGGGGGATGGTTTAACTGTTGATTCGAAAGGTAAAGCGAGGAAAAAGCATATTGTCCAACCTGGATCACGGAGCGGAGATCGTAAAATCCATAACCACTCTTGCCCAGGAAAACGACATCCAAATGGGAGTTTTCAGCGCCATAGGTGCCCTGCAAAACGCCGAACTGGGCTATTATGATCAGGATTCTCACCAGTATAAGATTATGCAGGTAAATGAGCCAATGGAGCTTGTGAGCTGCACCGGGAACATCTCTCTTCGAGGTGAAAAGGCCTTTTTGCACCCTCACGCATCACTGGCGGACTTTCAAGGACGTCTTCTAGGCGGCCACCTACAAAGCGGCATAATCTTTGCCGCCGAAGTTTACATGCAAGAGTTAAAGGGCCATCCTCTAGTCAGGAAATTCGATCTAACTACCGATTTGTATCTTTGGAGCGACGCAGAGTGAAAAGCGAAGAGTACTTTCGAGTGCTAGAATCTGGCCTTAACCAGGCTTTGGAGATCGCCACCCAGGCTCGTAGCAAGGGGTTGGACCCCAGCACAACGGTGGAAATTCCCATGGCCGTGGACCTTGCAGAAAGAGTGGAAAAGCTGATCGGCATAGAAGGCATTGCACCCAGGGTCCGCCAACTGGAAAAAGAAGGCATGAGCCGTGAAGAGGCCGCTTTGGCCATCGGCTTGGACTTTGCCGAAGGTCGGCTGGGTAATTTTCCCACCAAGATCGAGGCCATCGATTCAGCCATCAGAACCTCTGTGGCCCTTTTGACAGAAGGAGTGGTTGCAGCACCTATCGAAGGCATAGCAAAGGTAAATCTGGGTAAGAACGACGACGGAACTGATTACCTTAAGATCTACTATTCTGGGCCCATCCGCAGCGCAGGGGGAACAGCTCAGGCTCTGAGCGTTTTGGTGGCCGATTACGTACGCAGGGCAGCAGGCATCGCCCCTTATAAGCCTCGGCCCGAAGAAGTAGAAAGGTACGTGGAGGAGATCGGCCTTTACAGAAGAGTAGCGGGCCTTCAGTACGTACCTTCCGACGAAGAAATTAGAACCATCGTGAAAAACTGCCCCATTTGCATAGAAGGAGAACCCACCGAAGAAGAGGAGGTCTCTGGATTCCGAGATTTGGAGAGGGTGGAGACAAACCGAATACGGGGCGGAGTAGCCCTGGTCTCTGCCGAAGGAATCGCCCTCAAAAGGCCAAAGCTGAAAAAACACGTCACAAAACTGGGCATTGAGGGCTGGAATTGGTTGGACGACCTGGCCAGTGGGGGCAAAAAGGATGGTGGTTCCTCCAACGAGAAATTTTTACGAGATTTGATCGCAGGCAGACCAGTATTTAGCCACCCTGATCGCCCAGGAGGATCACGCCTACGATACGGAAGATCCCGAAATACTGGTTTGGCAGCTGCAGGATTTAGCCCTGCGTCCATGATTTTGCTGGGTGAGTTTTTGGCCGTAGGAACCCAGGCCAAGGTAGAGCAACCCGGGAAAGCAGTAGCGGTAGCTCCTGTAAGTTCCATTGAAGGACCCACCATTCGGCTGAAAAACGGCGACGTGATCAGGGTAGACACTGAAAACGAAGCTCTGCAGCATATGAATGACGTCGATAAGATAATCGACGTGGGGGAGATACTGATAAGCTTCGGCGATTTTTTGGAGAATAACCGACCTTTGGCACCTTCTTCGTACTGTTTCGAATGGTGGGCCCTAGAGCTAAAGGCAGTAGGTGGAGATCCTGCGGGGCTGGAAAATATAGATAGTCTAGAAGCCATCAAAATATCTCAAGAACGAAACGTACCACTTCATCCCGCCCATACCTACCTGTGGCATGACATAAACCTAGATGAATTTCGACAACTAGCAACCACAGTTTCCGCAGAGGGAAGATTGGATGATGAATCTCTACTTCTACCCTTGCCGGTAAAGGAAATTTTGGAGAAATTGCTGGTATGCCACAAGGTTAGGAACGACAAAATCAAGATAGAAGATCCCTGGGGCCTAATTCTCTGCTTGGGTGCAGAATTCCAGAACCTGAAACTGAAATGGAACGATCCTGAATTTGAAGAAGGATCCACAACACTGGAAATGGTCAACAAAGTGGCGAAAATCACGGTCATGCCCCGAGCACCTACCAGAGTGGGTAGCCGGATGGGACGACCTGAAAAGTCTGATAAAAGGGCCATGAGCCCTCCGCCAAGCGTCCTTTTTCCCACTGGAAAAGCCGGTGGCAAGAGCCGTTCAATAAAGGTAGCTACCAAGTACTACGAAGGCAACAACGGTAAGGCAGGGGTCATCGAGACAGAAATCGGTATGAGGGTCTGCCCAAAATGTGGAACTGAGACATATCTCTTCAAATGCCAATGTGGCGGTCACACAGAGCTCAAAAGGTCCTGTCCCAAGTGCAGGATAGAAGGAGAGGAGAAGTGCCCCCGGTGCGGCGAAACCACTACAGCAGTGGCCAAGACGAAGGTCGATGTAAAGACGCTATACAGCAACGCCCTGGAAACGCTAGGCGAAAGAGAACCAAATCTCGTGCGAGGCGTTTTGGGCATGACCTCTAGGGACAAGACCCCTGAGTATCTGGAAAAGGGAATACTCAGGGCCAAGCACGACGTTTGCACCTTCAAAGACGGTACCATAAGGTACGATCTCACCGATATGCCACTCACACACTTCAGACCCAAAGAGATTGGAACTGATGTTGGTACGCTCATAAATTTGGGATATTCCGAAGACATTTACGGCCAGCCCCTTTCCTGTCCGGACCAAATTTGTGAGCTGAAGGTCCAAGATTTAGTCCTTTCCGTGGACTGTGGTCAGTACATGCTTCGGGCAGCTCATTTTGTGGACGACGAGCTGGTAAAGTTCTACGGGTTGAAACCCCACTACAATGCACAGACACCTAAAGACTTAATTGGCACTCTAATGATCGGGCTGGCACCCCACACCTCTGCAGGAGTTTTATGTCGCTTGATCGGATACACCACCGCCTCTGTTGGCTATGGCCATCCCTTCTTTCACGCTGCCAAACGGAGGAACTGCGACGGTGATGAAGACTGCGTGATGTTGCTCATGGATGGTCTGCTGAACTTTTCCATGTCCTATTTACCCGCCAAAAGAGGTGGCAAGATGGATGCTCCACTGGTTATGACCATCAGGTTGGATCCGTCAGAAGTAGATGGTGAGGCCCATAACCTCGACTTATTGCCCGGTTATCCTCTGGAGTTCTACCAGGCCACCTTGAACAATTCCAGCCCCAAGGATTTGGAAAAAACGATGGATGTGGTCTCAGGAAGGCTGGGAACCGAAGCCCAATACGAAGGATTCTTCTTCACCCATGACACCAACAACATAGCAGCAGGCCCCAAAAACAGCGCCTACAAAACCCTGGGGACCATGATCGAAAAGATGGAAGCCCAGCTATATCTGGCACGGTCAATAAGGGCTGTTGACGAACGAGATGTGGCCACAAGAGTGATAAATTCCCATTTCTTGCCGGACTTGATAGGCAATTTGCGAGCCTTTTCTCGCCAGAAAGTGAGATGTGTGAAGTGTGGTGCCAAATTCCGCAGACCCCCCCTCAGTGGCACTTGCCCCAAGTGCAGAGGGCGAGTTATACTAACAGTTCACGAAGGCAGTGTGAAGAAATACCTAGAAGTTTCATTAAGGATTGCTGAGGAGTTCGGGGTGGATGACTACACCAAGCAACGTTTGGAGATAATCAAGCTGGACATAGAATCCCTCTTCCAAAACGAAAAGTCAAAGCAGATGGGGCTAGCGGACTTCATGTAGTCGAAAAGGATATAGGGATTTTTCCACGCCTTTATAGTTGAAAACCAATTAGATGATACTAATTAGTTTTCGCCAGAATCGTGTTTAACGATACGAATAGGCCAAATCTCTAACTCTTGCGAGTTCAAGATTAATCCGAAAATTATCGTTAAACACTATAATCTGAAAGGTATCGTTAAACACGATAAATACAAAAATTACAGCCATGAACAAATCAAATTTCTCAAATATCGCTCATGAGCTTCATTTGGCAAGCGAACAGGTTCAGGCCGTGTCTCATCTCTTGGACCAAGAGATGACGGTACCTTTCATCTCAAGATATCGAAAGGAGATCACTGGCGGACTGGATGAAGTTGTCATCACCTCGATCAGAGACCGCATAAATCAACTTCAAGAGCTGGACAAGAGGCGCTGCTCCATCCTGAAATCGTTGACCAAAAGAGAGCAGCTAACGCCAGACCTGAACGAAAAGATCCTGGCAGCATCAACCCTTGCGTCTCTTGAAGACATATATCTGCCTTACAAGCCCAAAAGACGTACCCGGGCAACAATGGCCCGAGAAAAGGGGCTGGAACCTTTGGCTGAAAGAATATTCCATCAAATATGCACCGATCCGTCAAAAGAAGCAATGACTTTCGTGGATCCGGATAAAGACGTTTTTTCAGTTGAAGGTGCACTAAAAGGAGCGCGAGACATCATTGCTGAGTGGATCAACGAAAATTCAGAAGCTCGTGCCAGAATTCGAACCTTATTCCAAAATAACGGAGTTTTAAGGTCAAAATCAGTCAGAGGAAAAGAAGCTGAGGGCATCAAGTACCAAGATTATGCCGACTGGTCAGAATCCCTGTACAAAGCACCTTCCCATCGCATATTGGCCATGTTGCGAGGTGAAAGGGTGGGTTTTTTGAGATTGCACGTTGAACCACCAGAAAACGAGGCTTTGGGCCTTCTTCAGTCGCTCTTCGTTAAGGGAAGGGGGAACGCATCTTTGCAGACACAGTTGGCCACTGAAGACTGTTATAAACGGCTTCTAGCACCGTCTATGGAGAGAGAACTTCTATCTGTGGCCCGAGAAAAAGCCGATGAGATTGCCATGACGGTCTTCGCGGAAAACCTCCGCCAATTGCTGTTGGAGCCACCCCTAGGACAAAAGCGGATCTTGGCCATAGATCCCGGATTCAGGACTGGCTGTAAGGTGGTGGCTTTGGATGAACAGGGAAATTTAATTTACAACGATACGATATATCCCCACCCTCCCCATAAACGAGAGCTAGCAGCTGCCCAGAAGGTCCGAGATATTTGCATGCAATTTGAAATTGAGGTCATTGCCGTGGGAAATGGAACTGCAGGCCGAGAGACGGAAGCATTTTTGAGAGTTCTTGAAATCCCAAACGTTCCAATAATCATGGTGAATGAATCAGGTGCATCGATCTATTCAGCATCAGAAAGTGCCCGGGAAGAGTTTCCTGACCAAGACGTAACGGTACGAGGTGCAGTTTCCATAGGCCGGCGGCTAATGGACCCCTTGGCAGAGCTGGTAAAGATTGATCCACAATCCATAGGTGTAGGCCAATACCAGCACGATGTGAACCAGGCAGCATTGAAACGAAAGTTGGAAGATGTGGTCACAAGTTGCGTAAATTCAGTGGGCGTAGAGGTAAACACTGCCAGCAAAGATCTTCTATCTTATGTATCAGGACTGAGCCCAAAACTGGCAGAATCCGTCGTTCAATACAGGGACGAACATGGTCCTTTCAGATCTCGTGAAAATTTAAAAAAGGTACCCCGTTTGGGACCCAAGGCATTCCTACAAGCAGCAGGATTTTTGCGCATCAGAGACGGTGCAAATCCCTTAGATCAATCGGCGGTTCATCCCGAAAGTTATGGGATTGTGGAGACCATGGCCCGAGATTTGGGCACATCTGTCCAGAAGCTTCTTGAAAATGAGGGGCTACAGAAAAAGGTCGACCTAAATAAGTACGTCACCGACAAAGTTGGCCTTCCCACCCTAGAAGACATTCGTTCCGAGCTGCAAAAGTCAGGCCGAGATCCTCGCCAAAAGTTCGAAGAATTCCAGTTTTCACCAGAGGCAAATAGACCTGAAGATCTCCAACCAGGAATGAAGCTTCGAGGAATCGTGACCAACGTAACCGCTTTTGGAGCCTTTGTAGACGTTGGGGTTCACCAAGACGGGTTGGTGCATATAAGCCAGCTTGCCGATCGGTTTGTGAGAGACCTTGCCCAAGTGGTAAAGGTGCACCAAAAAGTTGAGGTCACCGTGCTTGAGGTGGATCTGAAGAGAAAGAGAATTTCGCTGTCCATGAAACATAAAACGTAACGACTAATAAGAATAAAATGTTATTCC
>Ga0272443_10001166_pt1 | contig 40668 bp, 55 predicted proteins | sample SSMAcet12_FD_193581 | JGI IMG/M metagenome (GOLD analysis project Ga0272443, IMG submission 193581) | Marine sediment archaeal communities from Little Sippewissett salt marsh, Falmouth, MA, United States - SSM-Acet-12 | ecosystem: Environmental > Aquatic > Marine > Wetlands > Sediment ...
CACGAGACGCCGCCCCACCCCGCAAAGCTGGGGAAGGTTAAAATGACACACGTTATCCCGACTGGATCTAACGAAGCACCGTATCTGAAAGTTGAACCAACCGAACCTATCGACCTGGATTCCCTGCCGGATGATGAGGTCAACATCACTCCGGACCAACTGCAACACGTCTACGGTACCCCCGTCCCCCTCCCCCCGATTCACAACCGGAAACTGATGGCTTTCCTCCTCGACCCATCCATCACCAGGGCCATCGGCCTTCAATGGATCGAGGTGGGCATGCTCGCACGAACCCCCCTCGCAGAGTGGCAAACCTCCACACGGATCCTGATCGACCTGGTTATGCAGTTCCGCGAGGCCCGCGAACGTGGCGAGATCATCGACGCCCAACTCCGCGAAGAGTGGGAAATCGATAATAAAAGGAGTTCAATATGAGCGCAAAACTGGATGATAAGCTAGATAAGACGGCTAAAACCTTATTTCGCGCCGGTATTGGCTTTATTGTGCTAACATTATCTATTGGTTTTCTCGCTTTTATCGCACTTTTAATCTTCAGCTAAAAATGCCCTCCCTCGAACCCCGCAAAACCAGCAAGGGCACCAGCTGGCGGTTCGTCTACCAGCTTGACGGCCGGCAGAAGAAAATCACCATCGGGGTGACCAACCAGACCACTGCGCAGAAGCGGTACATCGAACTGGCCAACATCCTCGCATCAGGACGAGATCCCGCTGCCGTCGTCAAGCGCAGCAAAGCGAAGAGCATCAAGCTATCCGAAACCCTTACCCAGGACATGAAATGGTGCGAGGGGCGACGGCAACCCCGCACAATCGAAAGCTACACCTACGCCTGGAACCTGATGGTCGATCACATCGGCGACATCCAGACCGTTCGCCTGACAAAGGAGGACGCTGAGGACTGGATCAAATCCCTCCTCGCCAGGGGATGGTCCCCAGCCGGCGTCGGCATCGTCTTCCGTGCCGTCCGGGCGATCCTGTCACGGGCCGTCAAGGTCCACGGGATCCTCGAATCCAACCCCTTCAGTGGCGTCCAGGTGCCAAGGATCGACTCGAAACGGCAACAAGCATCCACGCGCCCCAGGTACCTGACCCGTGCCGAAGTAGATGCCCTGCTTGAACTGATCCCGGATGGCGAATTGCTCCACCTGGTTCGATTCATGTTGCTTACCGGCGCACGGCCCAGCGAAGCCCTCGAGATCACATGGAAAAAGGTCGACCTCGACCACAAGGAACTGTGGCTTGGCGACCCCAACAGCCTGACCAAACTGTATCGACGATTCCCGATCGGTGACCAGCTGCGCGAATTGATCCTGCAGATCCCCCAGGGGAACCCGAATGATCGCTTGTTCGCCGGCATGGCCACCGATCACCGAGCCCTTGACAAACGATTCAAACGGCTGTTCGAATCGAAACGATACACGCGTACCCATCCAGCCCCACCAGAAGAGGAGCGGAAACGAAGGCAGCAGCTGATCAGCACGATCGGATCGACCACCCCCTACGTCCTTCGCCACACCTTCGCCAGCCATGCCTTGCTGAACGGTGTGCCGATCAAAGTGGTGGCATCCTGGCTGGGCCACACCACCACCTACACAACCGAATTGTACGGCCACCTCATCACCGAGATCAGCGATGAATACACCGACCGCATCAAGTTCTAACTTCCCCTATTCTTCCCGCACCGCTCGCCCAGATTAGCATTTCCTATCTATTTCATAAGTTACTAGTACATCACCCCTGCCTGGGGGTCAGGGGGTCGCTGGTTCAAATCCAGTCGCTCCGACAAGACAGGCCATCGGCGGAATCCCGCTGATGGCCTGTTGTTTTTCGTTAGCCCACCTGACTTCCACATGGTTCCGTCAGCACTTCCTGTGCTTCATACGGATGTCGTATATCGTTGTTTATTGCTCTGTTTTGCGTACGATTCTTCCCTTATTCTTCCCAAGCCGAGTGCTCGAATCCCACGCCCAGCCGGTGAGGGCTTCAACCCCTCCTTGCTTCCCACCTTCCGTGATAGCTCAAACAGGTCGTTGTTCCCGTAATATCCCCTCAATGGCGATTCATTTCATTCAATAACTACAACGCGCCCATTTCGAATCGTCGTATCTGACTCGTAGAGTATGCCGTATAAGCCAGACGAGACACTGCCTAAGTCTACCTGGATACTGGACACTGCGGATTCCGTATACACAGAAGCGATCAGTCGGCCTTGAATATTGAAAACCGACAGTTTCCCAGAGGAGTGTAGTATTGGGTTTAGGATGTTGATTGGACCTTTCGTCGGATTCGGCCAGATGAGCAAATCTGATTTCGTTGCCATTGGTTGAATCGATGCAGAATCTGGATTAGTGGTCATGACATGGTAAATCCGTGTCGCGATATCCGCCATTCCTAAATCACCAGGATGGCCAGCCACTTGTGGATTATCAAAGAGACCTTCCGCTGATCTGCCGGGCAGTGTTCTCAATCCCGCGATACTGGCGAATCGCCAGCCCTCTTGGCTAGCCAATTCACTTAACAATCCATCTACACGACTGTTTGCCCACCATCTACTGACAACGAGGACTTCTGGTGAGGATCCACTCGCGACTAAATCGATCAGGTCCAGCACAACTTGGCGAAACAAAACCGCATCCAGAGTGTCAGCATGCACGCTGTCACCAATAAACAGAATGACCCAATCAAACGAACGTGCGCCCAAATCGCTGTACTGCTCAAGGTTGAAGGTGCCGTATTGCAGACCGGCTCGTGCAGCCCCCCTCGTAGTAATAATCCCACCACCTGTCATGCGTGTGAGATGATGCACATAATCACTATCCGCTACCGACGCAGCCATACCCCAGTCACCAAACCACCCAATTGAGGGCTGGGGAGCATGCCGGGTAATACTGTTTCCCAAAACTAGAAATCTACCCTGCCCGAATAATTGGCAGGGTAGACCAAAAAACAGAAGCAAGAGAAATAGGACATTAATTTTCACTTGCAGACACCTCACTCATCATCTGTAACACGGGATATCTCCCAGAAGGCCCCATCGGCCCACATAAATACAAAGATATGGCGCTTGTTGATCGTCGTTGTCCCTAACGCACCAACACCCGACTGCCAATTGATGCGTGAATCCCAGCTCGAGATTGTTCGTGCGCTGCCCCCACCGCGCAGCATGAAAACCAACAACTCGCCCTTGTGTAATGGCTCCGAAAACGTAATACTATCAACCGTTCCGGTGGCATGGAGTTTCCATACTTTCCTTTGCGACCAACTGACAGTTATGTCAGATTCGTAAGGAATTATACCATACTCGTCAGCGACCGAGCGCCAAAGCTCTTGACACTTATCCCCTTTATCATTAACCCGGAACGCGGCAACAGATCCCTCCCCCCCAAAATAGCCACCAGTAAGACCTAGTGCAGAATAGGATGCGTCCATCCCTGATTTGGCAGTTGTTCGAACAATAAATTCTTGGCCTCTTCGACCGCCTAGAACTGCAGTAATCAGTTCTCCAGAAGGCACGGCGCTCGTAGTAGCAACGTTTGAAGTGCCACCGTCGATATTGACATCCTCACCACTCTGCCACGATCCAGTGACATTGATAAGCCAGAATTCACCGACAGCATCACCACCCGCCCAAGAGCCTGAATCCACAACCCTCTTCACCAGAATACCGGTCGCACCACTGGTAGCACCCACCAGTTTCGGGTAACTCGCTCCTGGATCAGAGGAACCTGAAGTGAAGGTAATCTTGGTTGTGAGGTGAAATCGATCTTTCCCACTTGCAATATCCAAGCTTGTGGCGTCCGGGTCTACATATTCCCAGTAGGCAATGTTGCCGGGATAATCACTTCCCCAAGCATTCTTGCCAATATGGATATTTGAGCAGAGATTATAATCGACACTGACAGCCTCGGCTACGCCATTGCCTCCAAAGGTATTCCCTGCCAGGTAGAAGCCATCCACACGCCGAACACTGATGCCGCGATTCGCGTTTCCACCCAGGTACGCACCAGTGATTGTAATGTCTTCCGGTGTCAGGTACGTTTTACCTGTCCCCGTGTCGTCACCCAGATGACCAATATTGATCCCACTCGATGGGTCAGACTCAGTAAACCGTCCACCAATAATCTGGATACGCTTGGGCACAGGCACAGAATCCGGATTGCCTTCACCTGTATTATCCAAACCATAAATGTATACGCCGACATTGCACCCAATCGCTGCACAGTTCAGGAGCGTGTTATCCTCACAAACAGCATGATCCCCGGCACCTGAGAGGTTGTCGGACTTAAAAGTAAAGCCATCCTGTACAGCATCGAACGCCGTACAATCCTCAAATCTCACCCGCTTTGATTTGCTTACGAAGCCATGATTTCCGCCATAGGACTGGCAACGTCGAACCAGGATATCTGCAGTCTCACCATCGTAGGACTGGATTAAAAACGCGTGGTCATTTGCTTTCCCTTTGACATCCAGAATCTGGATATCAGAGGAATCCCCGCTGATGACAATGCAATTCTGGTCCGCGCCATCATTCTGGATTCCCAAGTCACAGATAGTCGCCCCGACTACATCTGTGCAACTAATTTTCCCTTTCAGAACCGAGCCACCAACGAACGCTGCCCCATTCCAGACGGCACGGTACCCTGAGATATTCATCCCACTGAAACCTGTATGATTTCCACCAAGATATGTCTTATTGTCCTCCATCCGAATGGGCGCCTGGACAGCGAATGCACGGTCGATCGCATCAGAATCGTCGGTTACACCATTACCAACAGCGCCGAACCATTCGAGCTTCAATGCCTGCCCGGCATTCGAAACAGCAAGCGTCAAGTCTGGACCAAACACCTGGCGGGGTGGCGCATCAATTCTCCCTTCGACTGTGAGGGTGAACGCACCATCCAGTGATCCAATTTCGGAAAAGCCAAGCGTAATCGAATCCGGTACTGTCAGATCCGCAGTCAACGTCACGGCACCTGCGATGGTGATATGGCCACCCCCGGCAGTCAACTCGGTCACAGCAGTCCGAATACTAGCCTCTTCTGCCAACCACCTGGTTGGAGCAACTTCAAGACTTCGATGCATGATCATCGGGGGTGCCGACCCGGCACTGTCAGCAGTACCGTAGTGATCGTGGTTCTGCATGGCATTGAGATCGCTGGCGAGGAAAACATCACCCGAATTAAACGTCTTCGGCATTTACGCCTCCTGGTAGCTGAATTCCAGGGTCATCCACCCCGGTGTGAATCGACGCACCAAATCTTCGATCGACATCCACGGCTCGAATCCTTCAAAAGGATCTATATCGAGACGGCTTACGTCGAGGGTGAAATAGGTATACGGACTGACTTCATCCACGTCGACCAAACGATGCCCGGCCGTGGGCATGCTGACTGCAACCGTATACCCCAGGTCCGACACCACCGATTCGATCCACGATTCCGTGGCCTTCTTTCCCCGCCTGTAGGCGGTCGCGCAACGGACACGGATCTGGTCGTCCGTCTCATCTTCGTAACGGGTCACCCCCAGCGCTTCCGCCCAACGGTCCAGATCCACGGCCGTTTCCGGGATACATTCGTTGAACACCGAAGCCAACCCATCCTCGACCTGTACAAATTCCGCTGCAATCGTTTCCAGCAGAGCCGTGAACACTGGCCCTTGCAGACGTTCCCACAAGGGTCCCCGCGGCAGTAGGCGACGCAGCATCGAGGCAAACATCGATTCGGTGTAGGGATTTACCAGACGGATCGTTGCTGGATCCACCATAACTAATCCTCCGACCAGGTAATTCCGGTCAGGCTGATGTATTCACCGCCCGTCAGATCGATGTCGTTCAATCCGTTTTCGATCCACCCTATACCATCGTCTCGGTTGATCTTCACACTGTCCACCGTGTAGAAGGTCACGCCGCTCCGGTTTAATGCTGCATGGATGGTCGAGGCACGCATCAGCCCGCCTGGCACCACATCCTCGAGGATCTGTTCACGCAGGTTCGTTTCGATCAGGCGACGGGTGGAATAACTCGGCATCGGACTTCTGAACAGGGCAAGAGAAAGCATCACCGGTTCCAGCTGAACCATGTTCACCAGGCCCGCACCACCGAGACGGCTGGCATCCTCGACATAGGCTTTTACTTCCGCAATCTTCGCAGCGCTCGGGATCGGATCCTCGCCAGCAATCGCGAACGACAACCCCACTGTGCCCGCTCCAGCTGCACCACGCGTTGCCCAGGCTCGTGATACGCCTGAGACTTCCTCTGCCCATTGTTCTATATCAAGCAAGTTGCCGATACCGTCTGCCGACGCCTGATCGTGACGGATCATCCGGACACGGAAAGCCTCGTCGGTTTCCGCATCTTCCCCGCCCGTGACACCATCCGCACCGATCGACACCTCGCTGTCCACCCCTGCGATGGGCGAAGCCAGGGTCAGCACACCACCCCCCGTTGCATTGCCGGTCACCCCCGCCGTATCACAGACCACCACCACCCCTTCCCCGTTCGGCGGATCGGCCGGGATGTCGTAATCATCCTGCGTCGTATAGGTCACGCCATCCGCACGAACCAGCACCGTCCCACTGGGCAACGTCACACCCTCCGTTCCGGAAGGCAGCACCAATCCGCCCGCGGCAGATGCAGCCTTCCTGCTGATCGGACGGACCGCTTCCAGCCTGGGCAACCCATCCGCATCGGCGTACGCGGGGAACACCTGGTTGCCGAGGTGTTCAATCCTGCCGTGCAGCTGGTGAATCCCGCCTGCCACCGCAGAGAGAATCGCCCCGTAGACCGAGTGCTCCGCAGGCGAAAGCGAAGCCGCCCCCACCTTCGAAGCGAAGGTCTGCAGCATACGGGTCCGGATCTGGTCGACTGTTGGTCGTGTGTACGTCATCTCGCGATTCTCCCTTCATTCCACAAGTAGCTGTATTGAAAAACAAGCGGATCCGCTCCGGCACCCGCTGACCCCGGTGCAGGACTCGGCACCCCCGCGCGACGTTGACCGGCGGACCGTTCCAGCCTGACCGTGAGCAGCACCCTGTCACGCCTGCTGCGGTCACGTTCCAGAAGCGCCGTGACCGCACTCACCATCCCGATATCCACCATCCAGGACAACCCGGCCTCGATCACATCCGACAGATCCGCAAGGGTCTCCTCGCTGATCTTTGACCGACGATAGAGCCACAGCTTTGACCCAAGCGGAGTAAGCGTCAGAGCATCGCACCACCACCCGCCACGGTACCCGCTGTTGTCCGGCAGGGTATCCCCCTCTTCAGCCGGAGCGTCGGTCCCCAGGCTGACACGGATCGCTGCGTCCAACCCTGTATCCGTCTGCAGATCCCCGGACTCGATCGACAGGTCCAGATCCCCTTCGCCCGTCTCTACAATCTTCAGGTCCATGTACTTTCCCTGCCAGGGTGGCCCGACTTGCTTGTCAAGTCGGGTTTATTCATCTAGTGTAGGCCGGGGTTTCCAACCCCGGCGATGATGCCGTCAAGCATCGACCGCTGTCCGCTCCTACCCCGCCACAAACACCTTTGTGCTGGGCACTCCCGACTGTCCCGTTGGCCCGTACAGCACTGCATTTGCTGGTCCCGGCACTGCCACATCCCCGGCCAGCTGAACCATCGGCGCTTCCACCACCACCTTCGTCCCGTGCTTCACCCGGATTTCCCCCTCCTGCAGGTGGACCGAGTTCCCCCACTGGTCGTAGAGCGACGCTTCCCCCACCGCGCCCAGTTCGAAACGAAACCCCGCGTGCTCCACCGCCAGCACGATGTGGTGCGCCCCGTCGATCCTCGACAGCAGCACCTGGGATCCCAACGGAGGCAGACCCGCCAGCCCGAAGTTTTCCAGACGGATCACATCATCCAGGATGGTCATGTCTGGAAGCCTGCGGACACGTAACCGTTGCAACCCGTCTTCAACAGGAGTGGCCGCCAGGATAATCCCGCGCACGATCTGCGCCTGTGGTGTCGGGATCCGGTTCATCACCAATCCCCCAATGCCAGGTCCTCGTCCACCACATCCACTTCCGGCTGGAAGAGGAACATGTCCTTCCGGCGCAGCACCATCGTTGTCCTGGACCCTTGGTCCTCACTCACCCCCAGCGTCCGTTCCGCGATCAGCAGATTCGTATCCAGACCAAGCGAGGGGTATTCGATCGGGGCAACCGCATTCAACGGCCACAGCTGCCCATCTTCCTGAACCAATCCGGGGACCATCGCCTCGACCCCCACCGCACGGGCTGCACGGACCGTCGCTTCCCAGGCCGCACGTTCCTTCAGATAATCAGCCGAGTATCCGGATACGATCAGCGTTTTAGGTCGGTTTCGGCTGACACCGGCATCCGCCGATGCCCCCTCGTGCGGCACCGCTTCCCCATCTTCATTGACCGTGTATCCAACAATCCGGTAATCGCTGAAACGCCCCCGATTATCGATGTTCAACCCCACACTCGAGAGGTTGACCCCTTCACGTAGGGAAGAGGCACGTCCTGCCGCGCCCGGTTTCGTCAACAGAATCCTCTCGCCTTCCTCGTCCCAGGTGGGCAGCACCATACGCCTGCGGCAGGCACGTTCCATCGCTTCCCAGGCCGTCTCCGCAGGCTGCAGCGTGAATTCCCCGATTGGTTCGCCCTGGTCCACTCCGGATCCGAGCGCCACGTCCATCCCGAACGGATCCACCAGCTTCTGCACCAGGTCACGCAACGGCTGATTCTTGTACTGCTTCGCTTCCGCCGAACAGTCGACCAAGTCCCCCGTCCGGCTACGGCCGGTCACAAGCAGGCGAGTCCCGCGTGAGGTTTTTGATGGCCGCATCACATCGACCCACCCGCGCAGTACTACCGCTTCATCCACCAGGATGGTGATCAGGGCACTGCTGAGCCCGTTCTGCTGGGTGCTGGGCACAGGGAAAACCGCCGTGAAGGAACCTGCGATTTCCCCCACCGCGTGACGGACCACCAGGCTTTCCCAGCCCGTGACCTCCACCCCATCCGCCTTCATCACCATCCGAGACATAAAGCTCCGGAGACCTCGCTGTTTTTCTGCGACTTAGGTTTGACAATAACCGTTTTGTTCTAATAGGGACTAAAACAAATGGGGTTTTCTTTGATTCAGTACTTTTATTACTATCCAAAAAGGGCATAACCCATGTTTACCGAAGTCGTCTCGACCCTTGCTGGAATAGCAGGCATTACCTGGTTTGGCTTCTACCTCTACGACCGCTTCCATAGACGACGGGGTGAGTGATCCTCACCCCTGCCCCACCACCTCCAGCACCGTCCCCGCGGGGATCATCCCAGGGTGCGCGGGACGGTTCCGGGCCACGATATCCGCTTCCTTATCCAAGTCCTGGTAGAGATCCCACGCCAGCACCAGGCTGCTGGATGGCTGCTGCAGGGTCAGGCTGGTCAGGCTCGCCAGTTTCGCCGCCCTGCTGCGCATCCCACTGACCAATGCCTCCTGCAGGTCGACCAGCGTCGCCCCCAACAGCGGATCACCAGTCACATCGATCAGGACCTGGAGACGGCTGGCCAGCACCCCGCTCGCTTCCAATGCTTCGTTGCTACTGGCGAAGGTGCTGCGCAACATCACACGGCTCATCGCAGCCACCAGCTGCCCGTTCATCAGGATCGAGGCTTCTCCTGCAGGGGTCGAATCGTCCGACGGTACCGCCATCTGATCCAGTAGATCCCTGTACCCGGCCAATTCCGCATCGGCTCGCGCTTGGGTCAGCCTTGTTTCCCCTCGGTCATCCGGATCGCTGCCCAGCGTGAACACCGATTCGAGCGTCTGCGTAATGCCGGCCACATCGTAGACCAGTTCATCGAGTCTGCTGCGGGCATTGTCGATTGACCGGCGAATATCCGCCAGCGAATTAGCCGCCCTTCGCGCATCATGCACCAGCGCCAACCCCTCGTCGATCGTGTTCACCGCCGTGCGAGCAGCCGCCGCTGAATCATGCGCGATGTCCCAGACACGGTTCATCCATTGACGTGCCTGCTGCAGCACATTCGTGGATGCAACATCGACCGCTGTCAAGGGATCAACCGCTGCCGTCTGCAAGGCTGAGGCACGCGTGAACACCATCGTGACGACGAAGTAACGGCCCCGATCGGAACGAGCCACGAAACGCGCATCCGCGGACACTACCACATCCAGGCTGCCATAGAAGGGATGTACGAGACGGCCCGGGCCGGACGCTTCGAGGGCTCCCTGCAGTCTGTGACGGTCCGCGATCACCGCTGGACCGATCAGGAAGCCTTCAATCGTGAAACGGCTTGCCTTCCGCCCCTGACCCTCGGAAATAGCATCGTCACGGCCCGGAATCTCGTGCAGCACATTCCGATGCCCAACCGTGTCTTCCGACCCGGCGACATGGAACCCCACCCCGCGAAACGATGCCCGCCTCAATCCATCCGGCCAACCCATCTACACCCTCCTGCTCGCCATCGCCGCCGCCAGGTTCTTATCGAGCATCCCGGCCATGTTCGAGTGTTCCACCGTCATCTTCACCGTCTCTTCGAAACGCCAGCCGCGTTTGATATCCGCCGATCGCACCAGCCAGTACAGCACATCCAACGGCCTGCGGTCTGGTCCGCGCCTTCGCACAATCGCCAGCTTCCCGCCCTTCATCGTCATCAGGAATGCCTTTGCGGTCCTACGCTTTCGCGTTCCGCCATCCGCACGTTTACGCCCACCCCTGTTTGGTCCTTCATAGTCCTGCAGCAAGCGTCCCGGCTTCCAACGTGCCCGCACCTTCCCGGTCCCAGTCCTGTAGGCTTTCTTCCGCAGGTCCGCCCCTGGCACCGCGATTCTGCGACCCCGCGGGAAACGCTTTTCCCCACGTTCATGGTGAGGCATGAAGCTCGAAATCCTGTCCGCCGTATGGACATCTGCCTGGGCAATCCCGTAGCGCTTCAGATCCCCCTTCCGTGCCGGCGTGATCCGGATCCCACGCGGGATAAACTCCCCATGCAGGTCAAATTCCCTGCGGGTCCGCCGCTGAACCGCCCCCTGCGCATCCTTTGCCACCTGGGTCAACGTCTGCGCAAAAGCGAAGGGCAACTGCTCCCTTTCCAGCCAGTTCAGATCCCGTAGGGCATCCTTGTACTGGATCGGTGCCTGGACGATCATTCCAGCCCCATCCCCGGCCACAGCATCCGGCCCGTATCCGGCGACAGATCCAGCGTCTCTTCCACCGTCACCGGCTGGCTGCCCGGAACCGTCTCCACACTCACACCCCTCGGCATCCCCTGGAACTTCACCAGCAATTCCGTGGGTCGTCCGCCTTGACCTGTCGCCAGGGAATCGGATTTCGGTCCCGCACCGCTTTTGATCACAGCATTGCGGTATGCATCCCTACCCGTCATCCAGTCCATCAGGCTGTTGAAGCCACCCATCCCTGCGCCAATGGGCCCAGGCAGCGAGGTCGCCCCCTGAAGCGATGCCATCCCCGTACGCACCCCCGGCAGTAGGTTCGAGATCGTCGTCAGGTAAATCGCGATCGATGCCAAACCCCCAGCGATCAGGGCGATCGGACTTGTCAACGCCACAAATACTGGCAGGAGCATCTTGAAGCCCCAGACTACCCCGCCCCCGCCGATCAGCAGCGGTCCAATCATCCCCAGCACACCCGCAATCCCCAGCCCCCAGTTCAGGGCGACAGGGTTCGTCTTGCCAAGCTCACGAGTTGCTGCGGCCAACCCCTTCACCTTGGCCGTCAGAATGTCCAAAGGCCCGCCTGCCTCGCCTGGACGCATGATCGCGAGGCCCAACTCTTCCGAAGCGGAACGAAGCTCTTTCACTGCGCCGGCAAAGCCACGCATCTGCACCTGTGCGACACGGTTCGCTTCGCCGTAATTCGTCTGCAGGATCTTCGACAAGCGAAGTAGTTCATCCGCACCCTGACCGACCAGCGCTGCCATGCTGGGACCGGCACGTTCCCCGAAAATCACCAGCATGTCCGCTGCGGTTGCGCCTGCGGTTTGCAGCTGACGGACCAACCCAACCAGGTCAGAGAGATTCCCCTGGCTGTCCAGGATGTCCTTACGGCCTATCCCCAACGCGGTCAGGCGTTTTTTCGCTTCTGCGGATGGGTCGGTGATCTTCGAAAGGATCCCGCGCAACCCTGTCCCGGCCATCGTCGCCTGGATACCAGCATTGCCAAGCAACCCGATGGCCGCAGCCGTCTGTTCAAAGGGAACCTTCATGGCTGCAGCAATGGGAGCGACCATCTTCATCGCTTCGCCCAGCTGCTCGAGGTTGGTGTTGCTGCGGATGAACGTGCCGACCATCACATCATTGACACGATTGATACGGTCAGCCGACAATCCGTAGCCGGTCAGAATATTCGAAGCAATATCCGCGGAACGTGCCAGGTCGATCTGCGCCGCGGATGCCAGGTCCAGCACACCCGGCGTCGCTGCAAGGATCTGGTTTGCCTGGAACCCGGCCATCGACAGGAAGCCCATCGCATCGGCTGCCTGCGATGCGGAAAACTGGGTGGTCGCCCCGAGGTCACGCGCCTGGCTTGATAGCTGGGCAAACTGGACAGCGTTCGCCTGGGTGAGGACCTGGACACGGTTCATCGAGGCTTCGTACCCCGCGGCCGTGTGGACCATTAGCCCCAATCCGAGTGCAAGAGGTGCCGTGACACGGGTTGCCATCCAACGGCCCGTGTTGGTCATCTTCCGACCAATGGAATCGATGCGCCTGCCGACACGGCCCAGCACATTGCTGGCCTTGTCCTGCCCGATGATCGGCACCACAATTGGTCGTATTCCGCCCACGTCTACCCTCTCTGCCTGGGTGGCCCGACTTGCTCGTCAAGTCGGGTTTATTCATCCAGTGTAGGCCGGGGTTTCCAACCCCGGCGAGGATGCCGTCAGGCATCAACTTCACCGCCGAAGGCAACCTACCCCACTTCCCGCTTAACCGCTTCCTTCTCCGCTTCGTTCAATGTGACCAACCCGTCCAGCCACCAGCCCGCCTCAACATCATCCAGGGCAAGAGCATCCCCCGGGCTGAAATGCAGGTCACGAGCCAAACGGACCGCTACCAGCCACCCTCCGGCTCGTTCCCACCCGGCAAAAAACCGTTGACCACTTTCGTAAGCTGGAAGTAATCGTACCCGTCCAGCTGATCGAGTTCGTACTGCTGCAGTCCGGTAGCTGAACCGATGAAATAGGCCGTCTGATCACCGGTTTTCCCGAGGTTCATCCCTTCACGAAGGGCCTTACCCGAGAGGCGATGATGGATTTTCACCTCTTCCAGGGTCTTCAGCACCTTGTTGTTCGTTTTTCCCTTGATCTCGACCTGGTAGCGGAGACTGTAGATCAATGGCAGACGAAGGCTGCCATCTTCCGCAGCTTCCTTCGCCTCATCCACCGATAGGTTCTTCCCGTCTGCATCCTGGAAGGGATACGTCACGAGATCATCCCGATCGTCGCCCTTACCCTGGTCCGCCTTCTGGTCCATCGCTTCCACATCCTGCTGCATCTGATCTTCGTTGTGCATCGTCCTGTCCTTCCCCTGGGGGAGAGTGACAGTCACGAGGCCCTTGACCCTTAAGAGTGACTGTCACGACTCCGTTCGCAACAATGATTCCAGGTGACAGTCCCGAGGCTGTTGCTGTTTAAGAGGGACTGTCACGATTCCACCCCCTACACAAAGTCCCCGTTCGGCCCTTCGAACACCGCCGAGATTTTACCTGTTTGCGGGTTGTAACCGCGCTCTCCCGTATAGGAAGCGTCCGGCATGAAGAAGGTTTTACCGTTCTTGAACGGCACCTCGACCGTCGCACCATCCACATCGTAGATCGTCGACGGGCTCTTGTCTTCCGGCACATAGACCTCGATCTCGCAGCGTGCCCCTTCCTCGGTTTCCGTAAACCCGGCATGGCCGTTGTGCGCCTGCAACGATTCACGCTTCTTGCCACTGGGACGGCACATCGGTTCGCCATCTGTCTGGTAACGGGTCCCGTTGATCACGAGCCCATCCGCTCCTTTTGCCATATCCTGCCTCACTTTCCAAAAGTGACTGTCACCAAGACGTTTCTTTTTGAGAGTGACTGTCACCAATCCCAACCCCGTGACAGTCACCAAGGTTTTGAGGTTTAAGAGTGACTGTCACCAACCCTACCCTGTGACTGCCACCACACCCCACCCAGGGGCGCCGGGTCCAGTCACCGGCCCACCGCCAGTGCAGGACCCGGCGTTGCCGCCCCTACTGCTTGAACTGGAACGTGCCGGCAATCGACCGCAGCTGGTTCATCAGGTCAGGAGTCGCCAGCACTTCAACCACATTTGGATCGGCCATTTTCCGCTGCACCACGATACCGTCCTTGAAGCTGTCGTAATCCTCGACCCAGCCCTTGCTGATCCAGGTCCGGCACAGCCCCAGCATCTCGTTCTTGATCCGCCCTGGCGTCACCACTGGTCCGCCTTCGGGACCCACACCCGCATCGCTGGAGGCCAGCTTCGCACGTGGGTAACGGGTCTGCAGATGGGTCACCGTTTCGTAACGCAGATGCATCAAGGTGAGCTTGGTGTTCAGGTCACGGTAGGTCGGGTCCGCAGCACCAGCACCGTTCGTCTGGTACATGGTCACCAGACGTTCAATCCGCATGGCCCGCGCACCGTCCGGGACAATCGTCGCGATGCCATCCAGCAGCAGCAGTTCACGTTCCGTGCGGGTTAGGTCGCTGCCGCGAGTCGGTGCGAGGATCCCGGTCAGGCTGAGGGTCTGGAAGGGACGAGCCGGATCTGCGCTGCCTTCCGTAGCGACCACTGCCGCGACCACCGCAGCCACATCTTCCGGGGTATTCGGGATCCCGTTGCAACCGATCGAGGTCACATGCTTCGAGTTGCGCCCGTTGCCCCAGCTGGCAAGTACCGCCACCGATGCCGCAACCTTGCCCACAAAGACATGCCCGTCGTGCATCACATCGGCACCCCACTGCGCATCCAGCACCGCCTCGATCGCGGTCAGGTTGGTCGCATCGACATACGGCATCGCGATCACCTGGTACCAGTCCTCGCCGATCAAATCGGTAATCGTGGTGACATCCGGGTTGGTCGCACCGGCGGTCATCGCGGATCCCGTGTCACCCATCGCAGCAATCGTCACCGTCAGGCCCGCAGGAACCGCTTCACCGTCTCCGTAGCTGACACGCACATCGATGTCGTTGCCCGCTTCGCCCTTGTGACGCGCCGTCAGGCCGATCGTGCCGTCCTCGTTGTCCGTGGCCGTCACAGGCAGGTCGGTGTCTGCGTTGATCGCCGCTGCCACATCCGCATCGAGATCGGTGTGAGCATCCCCGACCGCAACAGCAACCGTCACCTTCTTCCCTGCTATCCAGAGATTGATCGTCCCTGCAGCCGTCGCAGTACCCGCCAGCGTAATCAGACCTGTCGCGGCAACACCCGCGCCCGCGTCTGCCAGACCACCACAATAGAGGGTCGCCTTCGGATTGGCCGCGAAATAGGCCGCACACATCCGGGCCAGTTGGCTGCCGACACCGTAGTATTCCTCCGCCATCGCGGCCGAGGTCACCAGGTCGATACGGCCCTCGTCGAGGCTGCCCGCGGCAAGCAGGCCGCCGATGAAGAGCACCTTGTACGGCAGGTCCCCCACACCATCCTGGGACTGGCTGCCATCAAAGTTGAATGCCACAATGGGCGTCAATCCTGTGGTCGGAAACGTGCTCATTTCGACCCTCCGCTACGCTTTTTCTTGTCGTCCGCCTCGGCCTGTTTCGGCAGGGCCTTCGATTCGTCCCCATCAGACATGGCAGGGGCCTCCAGCGTGATGTCACCCTGGGTAAGGCGCCTGCGCCAGTACGGCGCCCAGGACACCGCCTGCCCCGTCCCTGGGATCACCATCGCCGTGTGAGGGTGACGGACCCGGCGCCCTTCTGCCGGGTAGATCGTCACACGATCCCCCAGCACCGGCATCTGTTTCGTTTCTTGCATCTACAGCCTCCCTTTCGGGTGGCCCGACTTGCCAGCAAGTCGGGTTTATTCATCCAATTATTGAGGTTCTACCTTGAATCCCTGGTCGTCCACATCTTCACTGCTGTTCAGCTGCACCGTCCCCTCGATCGACTTGAAGGAATCCTCTGGACGTTCACGCTGGGGACGGTCCTCGTCGTACTGGATCTGGTAACGCGCCACCAACCCCCCGACCGCCACCAGCCCCTCGCCCAGGTCCGTTTGATCGTTCAACTCTTCCGTCCCGGATGGCACCAGGTCGGTCACCACACCGCCGAGGGTTTCGTCCTCCAGCAGGGCTGCCATCGCGGATGCCGCATAATCATCCAGATCATCCGCCAGGTCGCTGTACTGCCCATCGTCGTCCGGCGTACGGTCCAAGTCGATGAAGACCACTTCGAGACGGCCCACCATTTCGTAGGTGTCCGGGCCGCGTCGAATAGATCCCACATCATCCGTATGAATGCGCACGAGACAGCAGGGCAGATGCTGGTACCAGGTCGGTGACAATCGACCACCGAAAATCCGCTTCGGCAGGCCATCCGCCGCACGCAGCACCTCGAGCACCTTCCGCCTGATCGCTTTCCGCCTGCTGCTCGCCATCACACGCTCCTGAAGTAGATCGTCGTCACACCGTGACGCTCGATCGGAGGTTGACTCACCTGGTACGTCCGCCCCTGGATCATCACCTTGTCATTCGGCTGGATCTTCGCCGTCAGCAGGTGCGTCGGCACCATCAGCTGCGGGGTCGCACTCGGCACCATTACCCCCGAATCAAGGTCCAGCTCCACACCCGTTTCATCGAATATCCCTGACACCGTTAAGGGCGATTGATTCGCCAGCAGCAGCGTAGCCGATACCGAAAATTCAGCCGCGAACACCGACGCCAGGTCTGCCCGGAATTGCGCATCGATGTCGGACAGGACCACGAGGATCCCGACCGCTGTTCCCACCGCTGTCCTCGGCGCAATCCCGTTCACCGCTTAGTCCTTCCCTTGACGATTCGCTTGACGTTCGATGTCCAGCGATTTCGCAACACCTTTGATCATTTCCACTACCGCAGCGAGTTGCGCCGCCAGCTTGGAGAAATCACTGCGCAGGCTCGCCATCGCACCATTGAATTCATCCTTCGCCAGCTTGTTGTCACGGACATGCTGCAAACCAAGCGCAAGGTTTTCGATCTCCCGCTCGTGTGAATCGAGCTTCTCCTCGACTTTCCCGAGACGACGGCTGTTGTCACGAAGCGTCCACCCCACACCGATAAACCAACCGATCGCCCCGGCCACCACACCAACAATCGCCACAAGGGCCGTAATCCATTCCGGCGTCAACGAAAGAGCCATCAGATTCATAGTCAGATCCTGAACACTTTGTTGGTTCCGTTGTCCCAGGTTATCGTGAAATCGCTACCAGCTGGCGTGAAGGGCAGGCTGTCATCTTCGTCCAGGACAGCCAGCAACGGGCTCGCAGCATCATCACTTTTCAGCACCGCCAGCAGCACCGCACCCACGTCCCCGGAATGCGTCACAGTGGGCCAGGTCACATCGTCCGCATCGAAGGCACCCGCCGCCACCGAGCAGCCTGAAAGGGTCTGCACCGCGACACGTGCCCCCTCCGGCACATCCGCCAGGCTGGAGTGATTCACCAGGTCCGGCGTGTAGAGGTCCAGATCGATCAGGAATGCCACCACCTGGTCGCCTTCCAGGTCGATCTGTCCCAGCAGGAACCCGTCACGTGCCCCGTTGTACATCCCGTTCGCCATCGATGCCCTCTCAAGTCATTGCGAGCGAAGCGAAGCAACCCCCGTCCGCACGCAACCCTATTCCTTCACGTACCGCCACCAGCCACGGACCGCTACCGTATCATCTTCGCTGCCGTAGACCGTCACACGGACCGCCAGGGACCCCTTCCAGGTCAATTCCGGTTCCCTGGCGGATGGGTTGCCCAACAGCAACGGATACCAGGTTGAGTCGATCGGAACAAACCCGACTCCCACCGAGGTGGCGATCCAGTTCGGAGTGCCCCACTCCTCACAATTGGTGTCAATCAGCGCTGCACGCCATCCGAGAAGGGCTGCAGCGTCGGTGTCCAGGGGACGCCAGGCCACCCGAATGCTGTCCGCTGGCCCCTGGGCGACCGAATCCACCAGCACCGCGCCGTAGAATCTGGATGCGGTCGACGGCACGTCGAACGTGAGCGTTGCAGATCCCGACCCGCCTGCATCCACTATCACCGTGTCCGGACCATCGGCCACACGCCACCCGATCGGTTCACCGAAGACCACCCCGCCCGCGAGAAACATCGTTCCCGCCAGTAGAATCGCAAGACATGTCAGAAGTCGCTTCATCGTTGTTTCCTTCGAACACCCCGGCCCAGCCTGTGGGCCGGGGTTATTTTGAGTTCACCCACCGATTACCGCCGAAGCAGCAGGATCACATATTCAGCACTGTTCGAGGCTTCCGCATGGATCGCCACCGCATCAGTCAGCACTTCCGCGTAGAAGTATCCACCCGGATCCCCGATTGCCGTTACCGCGACCTTATCCAGGGTTGTCACCCCCGACCAGGTCAGCGTGTCTGTCGTTGCCGCATCGAACACAAGGGTATCACAGGCGGCACCTCCAAAAGCCGCGCCGCGCCACACACCTGTTGAGGTCGCATTCCCGGTCACCGACAGGCTGTCCCCAACCGTCGCAACGGAATCAAACGCAGCCACCCCCGAGACCGTCAGATTGCCTGAAAGGGTTGTCGCACCGGTCACACCCAGGGTTCCACCAACTGTCGCCACTTCGGCCATTGCCACAGTCGAATCGAACGTCGCGACCCCAGTCACATCCAGCGAACCGAGGGACTCGACATATTCCCCGACCCACAGGCTGTCCGTGACATAGGCGTCACGGCCCACTTTCATGTCGTAGGTGATACGCAACCACCCCGGCACTTCGGTGTTGCCACGTAGCTTCGTGGTGGCCTGCCCGCTGATATTGACCCCCACCGCTGCCTGAGTCAGGCCCGGCAGAAACCACATCACAAGCAGAAGCATTGCCAGAATCCATGATCTTCGCATGGGTCCGTCCTTCCATTCTGTCAGGTCAATCCGAATGCTTGGCCGCGAGGACCAGCTTCCGGGCCGTCGCCTTCCCGATCCCCTTCACCTGCTCGAGGTCGGCCGGTTTCGCTTTCGCCAGGTCGGCACGGCTGAGGATCCCCAGGGAGATCAATTCCTTCGCCCACGGTTCACGCATGCCGTTTACCTCTGCCAGGCTGGCGTAGGCCGCCGCGACCTTGTCCCTATCGAGGCTGGTAGGACCAACGGTCTGCTTGTCGTTGTCCGAGGGTGCCTTCTCCTCAAATGGTTCGAGGATCCCCGCTTCGACCAACGGCTGCCCATCCTTTTCGTCGAGCTCGATCACACCCCCTGGGGCGATATCCCCAGGGAGGAGTGTCGTGTTCGTTTTGTTCCGGTATTTCATGGTCCACCTCATCCTCGTTTCGCTTCACACGGCTGCTGCCGTCCTGCGATCAGGGGTTAACGCACCTTGATCGACATGATGGTTTTCGGCTCGTGCGGAATCGGAAGAGGTGCCGACTTCAGGAAGAGGAAGGTCTTGTGCGTGCTGGTGTTCTTCTCGTAAGTCGACATGAAGTACTTCGCCAGACGCGGGGCACGGTCATCCTTCATCCAGGCATAGTGGATGATTGAGGTGGCACGGTTGTTCGCGAGGATGACACGGTTCGCATCGATGTAAGGCGTCACCGTCACATCGCCGTTTGCGTCCTTCACCTCGTAGAAGCCGTGGTGGACGTAGATTTTCAGGTTCAGCGATTCATCGATCAGATCGCCCATGTAGACCAGATCGTCATCGAGCCACTTCGGGTCGATGTTACCGCTGATGATCCGACGGTTGTCGAAGATCTCACGGAAGTCCGGGTCCGCTCGCAAATGGCCGTAGGCGCTGGAATCCATGAGCGCGATGGTCGGGCGTTTACGGCCCGTTTCTGCCAGTTCGTTCGACCAGGTACGCAAGTTCGCGATCGGGGACACACCCTCTTCCCCCCAGCGGGCGGTTGTCAGCAGCGTTTTCTTGTTGCCACTCGGAATCCGCAGGTCGATGGTGGTGTTGACCCCACGGCCCGTTACCACAATCTGCCCGTCCTGGATCCCGCGGGCGATCATCTGCTCACGCCTGCGTTCGACACGGCCCATCAGGAAATCGCCATCTTCCTGCAGCAGCTGCGCCTTGTAGACCAACGGATCCACATCCTCGTACTGGTGCGTCCCCGCGAACACCTCCTCGAGGATGGCAGGGTCGATTTCACGTTCCTCTGCGATCAACGGAGGGGTGATCGTTTCCAGGATATGCCCGTCACGTTCCACCAGCACCGCTTCACCCTTCGAATTGGCGTAGGAGGCCAGACCCAGACGGCCTTCCACCTCATGCACATCAATGCTCGAGGTGCCCCACACCTTTTCCGTGAAGCCGAGCAGATCTGCGAGGCTGGCACCCAGCCCTTTCGCACCCTGCACGACTTTCATCAGACTCTTGCGAGTCAACAGCTTCACACTCATTTGCCTATCCCTTCCGCCTCACCATCTGGCAAGGCATCGTTCACATCAAGTCATTGCGAGGCGGGGCAAAGCCCCAACGAAGCAACCCCCGCGCGATCCGGTTCCGTCAGGTCTTTAGCGTAGCGGAGACCTGACGGTCACCTCACTCGGATCAGGTCTGCGCCGCATCCTCGAGGATCAGGCCACGGGCCGCCAGCGTCTCGACATGGTTGTCCACATCGCTGCCGTCCGCCACGTAGCAACGGCGCTTGTTGATGCGACCCTGTGCGTACGCAATCGAGGTCACATCCCCTTCGGATGCGTCTGCATCCTCCGCCAGGATCAGTTCAGCGTCCGCCTTCCCGTCCACCGCGGATTCGTCGACCAGGCCGTACTTGCCGGCATCGTCACCCGCTTCCACGACAAACGTGATCACGTCCCCAACGATGAAGTCGGCATCGCCGTCTGCCACCGTCAGGTTGATGTGATCGGTTGCGTATGCCACCGCCACGGTCAGGTCCTTGAGACGTTGGCCGCTGGGGGCCACCACTTCGAAACGGCCCGCGTTGCCTGCCGCCTCGACACACGTCAGCGTGTAGGTCCCGATTTCCGCCTTCGCGCCGATCGAGGTCCCGCTGATCGCACCGTTGCCCGTGTTCCCTTCCGCTGCGGCCACCGCACCTTTCGCTTTCTTGATACGGCCCAGCACCGCGCCCTCGAGGTACGCCACGCCCGATTTCAGTACCACCGGACGGGTCGGCAACGAGAGCGGCTCCGCCAGCACATTCCTGTGCGCATACTCCGTGCTCATCGCTTTTTCCTTCCTTTAAATCCACCTGGTGACCCGACGCACCCCGCGTCGGGTATCACACTATCCCGGTTCTGGCCGGGTACCGCCCCCGTCAGGGGTTACTTGCCGCGCATCTCCTGCGCCTTTTCAATCGCCGTCACCGCGGCCGCGTCGTCATCGCCCTGCACCGCGGCGGGTGCGGGCTGGATGCCATCCAATGCCTGCGCATCGGCATGGATTCCTTCCGCCATCGCGACAGTGGTTTTCCGCTCGGCAGCATAGAGGCCTGCCTGGACATCCTTCACCTGGCTGCTGCCATCGGTGAGCGCCGCCTGGATCACACCATGCGGATCCGCCGCCTTCACCGCCTTGGCAAACACCGGGTCTGCCTCGATCACCGCTGCGATTCGTTCGCTTTCCGCCTTGGCCCCTTCGGCCTTCGCCGTTTCGAGTGCGGTCGCCTGTTCCGCTTTCAGGGTTTCCAGGGCCCTGTCGCCCTCGGCCTTACCCAGGGCCTTCCCCTCGTCCAGTACCGCCTGGTACAGGTCCGGGTGTTTCGCCTGCAGTTCCTTCTTGTCCATCGCACTGTCCTCGCTTTCACCTGCATCGTCGATTATTTCTGTCGTGTCGTTTCCTTCGGAGGTTCCACGGTTTGCCACCGTACCGCGCAGCACGTCATCCAACACGCCTATCCCGTCCACCATCCCGCGCTTCATCGCTTCGGCGGCACCAAACACCCCGCCAGCGCCAAACTCCTTCACGACCGTGTTGCGGTCCACCCCACGGCCCGCGGCCACTTCACCGATAAACACTTCCGCCAGGGCGTCGAGACGTTCCTGGATCAGCTGGTACCCTTCTTCTGTCGCAGGATCCGCTACCTTGTTCGGGGATTGGCTGGACACAATGGTGATCTCTTCGATCCCCATCATTTCCATCGCCTTCTTGAAGTCGTGGTAGATCGCCAGCACACCGATAGACCCCACCTCTGCGGTCGGAGCAGCGATGATCTCGCGTGCCGCGCTGGCCAGCCAGTACCCGGCGCTGCAGGCCCAGCCGTTCACATAAGCCGTCACCGGCTTTTCGTTGTCCGCCCTGCGGATCTCTTCCGCCAGTTCCTGCACCTCGGTGATGTACCCGCCCGGGCTGTCCAGGTTCAGAACAATCCGTTCTACCTTACGGTCCTCGACCGCTTCCAGCAGGTCGTCACGGATCGCTTCGATCGTGCTCGCCCCGCCCAGCGCGTCGTAGATCCAGGCGATGTAATTGTCCCGCGGCAGAATCACCCCGTTGATATCGATCAGGGCCGTATCACCGACAATCCGCATCTTCCGGCGTGTGCCGAAGAACTCTTCCGCGTTACGGTTATTCGCACGGCCCTGGGGTCGCGCAGTTTTAACCGAAGTCTGTACAGACACCTCGCCAAAGGCAGCCTGCAGGGCCATCGTGAAAGCACCACGCTCCATCGGCCATGCGCCCTTCGCCAGCGCTGCCAGCAGTTCCTTATTCATCCTGCAGATCCTCCAGCGTCTTGTTTGCCGCGCTGCTGTCCGAACCCTGTGACGATTCACCATCACCTGTTTTCAGTCCGAGACGTGCCAGCGTCTCTTCCTCTGCCGCCAGCCTGTCCATGCTGCTGTCCCAGTCCCCGCCGTGAATCGCCGTGTGCTCGTCTTCGTGCGTCGTCAGGTGGTTCTTCAGGCGTTTCTCTGCGGCATTGACCTCTTTCAGCGGATCGATTTGGCCGGGGCCACGGCCTGTCCAACGGCTCGCGCACCAGGCCGCACGGATCGCCGGATCCGTAAAGAATCCGGGTGCGATAATTCGACCCGAAGCAACCGCTTCCCAGAGGAAGGCTTCGTAGGCTTCCTGCAGGAACAGGTCGACCAGCCAGGTACGCAGGGTGAGGAAGGTTGTCCAGGATTCCATCAGCGCTGCACGGCTTGCGCTGTAGCTGGCCGTGAAGTGCATCATCAGCACTTCAAAGGCCACGCCCACGTTTGCGCCGATCTGCATCACAATCGCTTTGAACACGGGATCGAAATCAGGCTGGGAGGTGGACTGCACCACCTTCACGTCATCCCCCTCGTCCAGGTCGTAGACCGTCCCCGATCCCATTTCATAGCTCTGCGGTTCGTCCGGCTCGACCTGGTCAGACACAGGCACAGGAGATTCCATCGCCTCTGCCTGGTTGTGCGTGATAAAGACCGTGATAAACGCCTGGATGATTGCTTTCGTGACCGCGGCCTGGGAGAGTTGGGTGATTTGACGAAGTGGTTCGATCACCGGCGCAAGGATGCTGACACCCCGGCGCTGACCGATCCATTCCTTGTTGACCAGGTGGACAATGTTCCGGCGACCCGTCTTACTCCCAAAGGCAGGAATTTCCTTTCCTGTCAACGCCCAATCGTTCAATTGGGGGTTCCAGTCACGGATGTAGTAGGCTTCCGGCGCACCGTACTTGTCACACTTCACCCCGCCCAGCCAGCCTTCACGCATCATCGACAGGTTGTTCCCCACCTGCGCCCCGTCGATCAGCATCACACGAGTCTGGTAGACCTGCCCCTTACGCTTCACCATCGGGAAACCAGCAAAAACATCCCCGTCGCGCATCCAGCTGAGCAGGGCGAGGAAGGCGAGGCGATTCAGGCTGTCCGTCTGGGTGGCGTCGCAGGTTTTTGACCACATACGGAATTCACGTTCCACCTGCTTTGTCCAGGTGGATGCCTGCTCTTTCGGTAGGCCAAGGGCTTCGTAATCAGGGCGGGCCTGCAGGGTTAAACCTGGCCCTACCACCTTGTAGGCCATCCGACGCAGCAATGCACCGGATACAGGAGAGTTTTTGAACAGGTCACGGACACCCTCACGGATATCCTCACCCTTGTCCACCGTTTCCGAGATCGGGTTTTCACCGAGGAAGCTCCACCCGCGCAGGGACTTCCGGCTCGATCCGGGCGTGAGGTACCCCGATGATCCGAGAGCAGCAATCGCGAGACGGTGCTGGTAACGGTCCAACCCCGCCTTCGGGTTGAACAGTTCCACAACACGGTCCGTGAAGGTCCGCTTGATCCCGATCTGCTTACCTGCCATCAATCCCTCGGTATCACACATTTTGCCCGCGGGGCTGTCCCGTCGAGCCTCGAAATCATCCGGTCGTAATAGCGGACCTGCTTGCGCACCTCCGGCAGGTCAGCGCGAGTCATCCGGCGCTCCCCTACCTGGTAGCTCTGACCCGTCTGCGCAATCGCCTTCTCCGCAGCCAGCCAGATCGCACGCATTTCCCTCGCTTCTGCGAGACGTTCCGCCGTGGTCATGCCTGCACCCCCTCCGGATCCACACCCTCGGCCCATTCAATCGTCAGGTCCAGGTCCGCACCACGACTGAAGACATGCAGTTCGTCCAACGTGTCAAAGGAGTAGCTGACCGCCTTCTGAACCCTGGTGCCCTGCTTGGGCTTGAAAGCGGTCACCGCACGGCCCACCCCGATGCAGCCGTCCGATTCCGACACCCATCCCTTCGCTTCATCGCCGGCATGGTTCATCACATGGATCCGCACACCGCTGCGGCCGGGCACGTCCTGGATCAGGTAGAGGTCACGGTCGAATCGTTTAGAGTGGTTGAAGAGGCACCTGTAACGGCCCGTGGGGACGCAGCTGATATCGTTCTGGTTCCCGCGCCAGGGTAGCTCCACCGTTCGGCACGAAAACGGCGCTTCGGGGATCCTCGTAGCGTCAATCACCAGACGCCCGAAGGTCCCCTCATCCGAGGTTTCCGTCCGCACCAGACGTGCGGAAAGAGGTTGTAAGTCATTGCGAGGAAGCGAAGCTGACGAAGCAACCCCCTTCTTTGAGGTCGCCCCCTTCATCGCTTGCCGTTCCCTTTGCCTTGCTTCGCATCCTGCGGCAACCCCACCGGCTCGCCATCATCCTGATTGGCGGATTTCTTCGCACGACGCAGGAAACGGCCGATGTTGTCATTGATTCGGATAGCCAGATCAAAGACAGAATCCTCGACCAATTCCCAGATCAAACCAATCCCCCAGATCCGGCGCATCGTCTGACTGATCTTGAGGCCCCACGTATCCCCGGCCCGTTCCCAGGCGTCCGCCGGACGGAACCCAAATACCAGCCCCAGCAGACTACCGACATACGGAATCGCCAGCACGGTGCCGCTGATCCCTTGAAGGATGTCACCGGCCATGCCGTGTGCTTCCATCCACTGCCAGGCTTGCCCCAGAAAACCAAGAATCTGCTCACCCATCTTTTATCCCCTTCCAAAGGGTGCCCCGGCTTGTCTTGCCAAGCCGGGCTTGCCCGCCTCTGGCGGGTTGCTTCATCCATGTAGGCCGGGGTTTCCAACCCCGGCGAGGATGGGCATTAGCCCATCGACCGCACCGCCGAAGGCGACATCTCGCCCTTCAATACACCAAACCCCTGCAGCACGTCCACCGCACGCGGGTGGTCGACAATCCAGTTCCGCATACGGGGACGGTCCCCGCTTGCCTTCAAACTTTCAGGGCCGTAGAGCAGGACATAAACACGGGCCAGGTTCGCATCATTCAGTCGCCTGGTCGCCGCCAGCAGCACAGCACGTGGGATCGGTTTCCGGTAGGAGGTCATCGTGGGTGGGGTCGGGCTGCGGAAATAGTCCACAGCAATGGGAAACGTCATGCCTTGCCTTCGCAAAGCCGATGTTTTCCTGGCGGACAGATGAACAAATCGCTGAACGACGGGATCCATACCCAACTCCTGGAAACAGAAACAGGTCACGCTCTACAGCGGATTTCTCCGCCGCAAAACGTGACCTGTTCTATTCCCAACCCTTCGCATCACCCGATCCAACCAGGGCGACCATGATGCGTCAGGGTTCCGTTCGCTTGTCAGGTGGTGAAGTCATTACGGGGAAGCGAAGCTGCCAAAGCAACCCCCTTCCACCCGCACCCTCTTCACCGGTCTAACGTTACATCTTCCACTCCGATTTCAACAAAAAAGCGTGGGGTATCCATTCCCCGATGCCCCATCATACACCCACCAAACGCCCCGCACAACCCCCCAGGTGAGGGGAAAAAAACTTCTCCTCCCCGGCCTCCTGTTCAATCAGGCAAGTACTAGTACTCGATAATTTTTCTACGGCGAAAAATGTTACTGATCCCTAAAATACCACCACTTAGCAAACCTATTGATAGCAATCCAGCCGATATGATTGATAATATCTTTGTAACTTCGTATGTCATTCCAAACCCTGCCTCCAGCAAACAGTATAGTGACAATATCCCAGCTATTACTGAAAACATTATCGGGATTATCGCGCCAAGCAAAAATAGCACCATGTATTCTTCTTCTTTTTTTGCAGTTGCATAATGTCCATGCATAAGACGAAAGTAAAATCGCTTCATTTGGTCTGTTTCACCCAACTTCTCTTTTTTTGATATGTCAGAAAGTTGTTTTACTACATATACCTCTGTTTTATCGTAATCATCAATAACATCTCTTGGCACAATACTACCCATATTATTTTGTGATTTTATTATAGACTTATCTATAGACTCATAATGATACCGTATCTTTTCCTCAGACCTTTGTCTAACTATAAACACCATCGTTATTAATAAAGCAACCAACGCAGCTGCCGCCTGGACAATTGTCGAATGAATATAATATCCCCACGTCAGCCAATCGAATTCATGACACATTCTACCCCTCCATCCCCACCCGCAACAGCACCCACTCCTGCCGTTCCGGGTAGAAGCCCAATTCATACACGTCGCCGGTGTCCCCCTGGACCACATGAATCATCCTGTCCAGATCCCCGACACGTTCTTTCCGCTGGCTGATCGACCGCTTGACCTTCACCACCCGTTGACGCCAACGGATCTTCAGCAGCTTCAACCCGCCACCAGCAGGAAACAGGGCCATCACCTCGACCCTGTCCCCAATCTCTTCAAACGTCATTTGTTCCGATCCGCTAGTGTCTCCTCACTGAACGGTACTGGGTAGTCTCTTCGAATAGCCATGAAAATACGATCGGATACGGCTGCCGATTCTATCTCCGCATCCCTGGCATCTGCTCCATTCGCGGCCATCACAGCGTAGACCTGCGCTGCAATAATCGATCTGCCCAGAATTGCTACTTGTCTGTCATCCATCGTCCATTCCTTTGTATAATCCCTTGTCCTTACCAAAGAAAACACCCCGGCAGCACCGGGGCAATAGTTGAAGATGGATTTTGACCACCTTAGTTCAACCGTACCGGCATCACCAGGAAGAGCAGTTCCATCCCATCCGCTGCCACCGGGGCGAACGTCAGCGCCTGGGTGGGTTCCCCCATCCCGATCCGAACCGTCTCGTCCGGGATCATCCCCAGCACCGTTTTCACATACCCGGCATTCACACCCCAGCGCCCTTCCAGCTTACCCTCGTTGACCACCTTCAGCGCTTCACGGCCCCGGCCACCCACCTCCACATCCTCGGCCTGCAATTCCGCTTTGTGATCCGCAATATCCAGCATGATCGTGTGGCTGATCTTGTTCGCGAAGACCGAGACACGTTTCACCGCATCCCCCAGTGCCTTCACACCGGCGCTGATCGAGTGTTCGTGGGATGGGATGACAGATGCATAATTCGGGAAACGGCCCTCGATCAGCCTGCTCCCCATCACCACCCCACCCAGGTCCACCTCGAACCAGGTCTTGTCAAACTTCAGGGTCACCGTACCGTTTTCCGGCAGCCCTTTCACCAGCAATTTCGCCGTCTTTGCCGGCACAATCACCGAACGCTCGCCGAACACCTTGCCCCCGTTCGTATGATAACGGGCCAGGGTGTGTCCATTGGTGGCCACCGCGGTCACCCCTCCCGCCGACACGTCGAAGAGGATCCCGGTCAGCGCCGGACGCAATTCATCCCCGGATACTGAAAACATCGTATAGGCCAGGGAGTCACGCAGCACATTCACCGGCAGTTCAATCGTATCTGTTTCGTTGACCACATGCGCCGTGGAATACTCCGCACCCGCCACACAAGGGATCGTGTACTCCCCTTCCCCCGCCAGGATACGCATGTGATGCGATTCGTCGACGCTGCAGGTCAGCATCACCCCCTCGTCGATCGAACGCAACAACCCGGCCAGCTTGTCAACCGGAACTGCCAGCTGGCCACCCTTCTCCACCTCGCACTCGATGTCGGTCTGCAAGCGGGTTTCCAGGTCGGTCGCCAGGAAACGGATCCCCGTCCCATGAATGTCAAACAGCACGTGCGACAAGATCGGCAGCACACTTTTACTGGGCACCGCCCCCTTCACCAATTCAATTGCATCCGCCAACACATCCACATCCACCTTGAATTCCATCGTCCGTTCCTTTCGCTGTCATTCCCAGCGGGTGCCCCGACTTGCTCGTCAAGTCGGGTGTATTCATCCCGTGTAGGCCGGGGTTTCCAACCCCGGCGAGGATGGGCAACACCCATCGACCGCTTCACGTTTCTGTTCCGGGTATTCATCCCACGTTCGCCCATCCAGCACGCGCCCAGCCTTCCCCTTCCCAACAGGGTCCATCAGCCATGGGTTCCCATCGACTGAGGGCTGCCCCTCCCAATCTTCAGTCCGTTGTCCATTACGATGAAGGACAACCCCTCGATCTGTCCACGGCCCTTCCGCAAACAACTCTTGATCGTGGTTGTCATCCACCCACGAGTCCTGATCGTGGTACAGCGGAAACGTCGGGTGCCACCGCCCCCACTGCTTGAAGAAAAACGCCACCCCCGCCGCCTGGCATTGATCACGCAACTGGCGGAACCAATCCGGATGCGAGGGACGCGCCTTCGGCCCCGATTCACCCCCCGCAATCACCCAATCCATCGAATTGCCATGAAGGGTCCAAGTGTCGCACAGCCTGCCCGCCCCAAGGCTTCCAATCACATCTTCGAAGGTTTCCACCAGGTCCACAGGTCCGATCAGCGGCTCACACGACAGGAACCGCACCGCCGCAGGCACCTTCAGCAGTAACGGAATCCGTTCATCCGCCGCCCGCTGGTTCTCCACCGTCACCCCCACCCAAACATTCGGCAGGGGCCACGGGACACGCTCGTCCACTTCACCCATCATCTGACCGAGTGAGATCTCTGACGTGTACTTCATAGCCTCCATAAAACACACCTGGGCAGCTCCACCAGGACACCATCCGCCGTGATACTCAATCCGATCCTGTAGCCACTCGTAAAACTTCAAAGCCCGATCCACCCGCTTCGTCAGCACCTGGAACTGGTGCTGCGGGCAGGCAGCCATCACACCGAACACCGCCGCGATCTGCTCGAAGCTGAATGAGGTGTGAAACAGGTCCGACATGCTGCATACAAACACCCTGCGCGGCTTCATCCAGCGTAACGGTTCCCCCAGCGCATCCGGATGGAAGGCCGGTGCAAACCCGTCACGGTACCGCTTGATTCCCGCGGGGATGGGCTTCCCTTCACCTTCCAGTTTCCGGTAGTTTCCCTGGATACGTTTCGCCATCGTGTCCGCATAGCACCAACGGCATCCTTCCGAGATCTTCTGGCACCCCGTCATCGGGTTCCATGTCGCATCCGTCCACTCTATTCCCGTACCCATCATCCTGCCCCTTTCGGGTGCCCCGACTAGCTCGTCAAGTCGGGTTTATTCATCCAGTGTAGGCCGGGGTTTCCAACCCCGGCGAGGATGCCGTCAGGCATCGACCTTCTAGTCATTCGCAGAACCACCCCCATCCACCCACCGAACATGAGGCGGAAACACCACCACCGGCAGCTGCTCGCCATCCGGCCCGGTCATCATCACAAAGCGGCACTTCACACGAATCACTTCCCCTGGCAACGGCCCGTCCCCCGGCTTCCAGTCGTCTGCCGCTTCCCCGCCAACCGTCAGCACTAGTTCATTCTTCTTTTCAATCTTCAGCAGCCTGCCCACTCGGCCTCCGCTCGACGTTGACCTTCCGGGGACAGTTCCAGTCCTTCCACACCGTTGTCGAAAATCACCGTTCCGACCATCACCTTGTCATACAAGCTCATCGCCAGCGGGTGCAGCAGGTCAAACTCCCACGCACCCCCCAGACGCCACAGCCAGACCAGCAGAAACACCTCCCACTCATCCAGCACCGCCGCTTCAAAGAGCGGCATCGATTGCACCCTACACCCCATCACTGAGCTTGCGTACACCCTTGCGACGCTTCGGTGCCTGTAGCACCATCGGCCCCGGTCCTTCCACCTTCGACAGATCGATTCCACGGATCTTCAGCGCGGCCGTCGCGTAGACCCTGCAGTCAAGCGCCTCGTTTCGGGTCGATGCCGAGGGCTTCGTAAACCGGAGACGCTCACGGCCACCGGTCATGTACTTTTCGAGGTGTTCTGCACGCAGCTGATTGAAGTAGTCCTGTTCGAAGGTTTGGTTTTCCTGCGGCTTCCCGTCCACCACCACCGCACGCGGCCAATGGCAGAACCCCGGACCCGGTTTGGTAAAGTTTAGGCGATGCTTCAAAGCCAGCTTGTATTCGTCCACTGCCACAATTCGAAGGACCACACCGGGGACGACTGGACGTTTTCCCCTTACCACAGGTGCAATCCCGAACCCTTCCTTCCCCTTGATCGCGAAGGCTTTCGGATGTTTCGACGTGAAGGCATACGTCCGCTTCGTATTGAAAGAGGAGTCGACCGCGGCTACCATGATCGGGATCTCGACCCCCGTCTCGTGCAGGTAGGTTCGGTTTAATGCTTCCGTCAGCAACCCCCACACCTCCATGCTTTCCGTGGATCCTGTCAGCACACGGTAATCGATCGCCCAGCTTTCCTCGCCCTTCCCCCATCCGACCACTTCCATTTCGATACGGTCTTCCTGGATGTCCACACCGGCCGTCAGCACATGCACCATTTCAGGCACCGGCGCTGGGTAGACTTCCCTTCGTCTGTACAGGTCATCCGTCGAGATCATCGCCGTCAGGCTTTCACGCCACGGTTCCCCTAGTGTGGTCTGTATCCACGTTTTCAGTGCGGTTGGATCCCCGGATGCCTTGGCATCAAGAAACTCCTCCACCGCCTGTTTCCAGGAGTAGAAGCCCAGCGGGCTATACAAAGCCGAGATGTGGTAGGATGGGAAACGGCCTTCCGGGTTCGTAGGACGCCATTCCCCAGCGGCCAGCATCTTCGTCTTGTGGTGTTCGTCAATCGCCGCACCACATTCCTCGCAAACCATCACCGCCGTTTCCGGCTTCCCCTCTTCCCACTGGATGCCACGATGGCCGCTGGTCTCTTCCTGCCAGTGAATCACCTGGTAGTGGTCGCAGAAGGGACAGGGGATGTAGTAAAAACGCTGATCCCCCGAGAGGAAGTCACGGTTGATCCGGCTGGTTTCTTCTATCTTCGGGGTAGATAGTTCGTAGATCTTGTGATCCGGGAAGTTGCTGGTTCGTTTGATCGCCAGGTCAACCGGGTTGCCTTCTTGCGACAGATCCAGCGTATAGCTGTCGACTTCATCCAATACCAGCTTCCCAACCGGCCTGGATCGCATCCCGCTGGCGGATCCCGCGTGACCGAAAAAGAGTATCCCGCCAGGGAAGTTCCTGCGTTTCGTTGTGCTACCAGCCTTACGGCCCCTGCCCAACCGAATCAGCTTGGATACCGCAGGCATCGCCGATAGGGACCCCTCGACACGTTGACTGATAAAATCCTGGACATCCTTGTCCGTTTTTTGCACGTACAGCATTGGACCGGGTGCGTGTGCAATCGTGTAGAAAATCCAATTCAATCCCGTTTCCGTGAATCCCAGCTGGGTCCCTTTCATTACTACCACTCGATGGACAGGGCTGTCTTTCGACAGGAAATCCATGATTTCACGCAGGAAGGGGAAACGGCTTGTACGCCACCTTCCCGGTTCGGATGTCGATTCAGCGGGAACATGCCGGAACCTGTCCGCCCAGTCGCTTACGGTCAACGGCTTGGGGACACGCAGGTGCTTGGCCGCACGTCGACGGATATCCGACGCTCGGCCCAGGTCCTGCAGGATTTCCGGACTGATCCCGCTCATGCTTCATCCACCTCCAACTCGTCATCATCGCTTTCCAGTTGGACCGTCACCGATTCAAGGGATTCGCGAAGCGCATCTGTCAGCATGATTTTCACCGTATGCGGATCCGTTTCAGCCGCTAGTTCTGCCGATATCCTGGGCGGCACAGCCATCACAGCGGCACGAACCAGCGCATTCGAGTTTTCCATCACACGTTCCACATCCTCGACAGCGACCAATTCACCGGCTTTTCTGCGACGGTCCATCTCTGCAGTCAGCGCCTTTTCACGTTCCCCGCGCTGACGCCAGGTGGCGATATCGCCCTTTTCTGTATCCCGGTTTTCTTCCTCTGCGCTGGGTGCCCCGGCTTGACTTGCAAGCCGGGTTTCTGCATCCGGTGAATCAGATTTCACCGCATCCCCTTCACCAGCGATCACCACTGCACCCGTGACGGTATCAAACCCCACCCCCGGCTTCAGGGTGTACTGGCTGCTGGTTGCCAGGTAGGACCTCGCAGCAGATGGCCACCGTATCCGCCCCTTATCATCCGTCCAGATGCGACCAGCCTTCACTGCCTTCGAGATGGCCTGTCGCGAGGGTGGATCCTCACGAACCAGTTCCCCAATCCGCCTCGCGAATTCTGCCCCGGACACCACCTCATCCACCTGACCCAGGTTCAGCACGTCAGTCATACTGAATCTCCTGCTGGGTGGCCCGAGCAGCCCCCTGCCCGGGTTTTATCCCATAGACACCACCTGCAGCCCGGAGCTTCCGCTCTTCGCGCTTGGCATTATGATCCGCCATTGCTTCCTGGATGAACGCTTGAATATCCGCCATGCAGCCAGCGCTGAAGACAATCCCATGCTCAGGGAAAAAGCAGTATTGACGCCACGGCCCGTACCAGGACACAGATCCGAGGATGTCCCCGTATTTTGTGTTATGGCAGATCCAGACCGTTGTAGATGGGTTCCGTGCCCCCACTTCGAAATGGATGTACTTGAAGCGTGTTTTCATCGCTGTTACCCCTCGCCGTTGTCAGCGTAGGCCGGATTCTCCGAATCCGGCGAGGTGCCGTCCAGCACGTTCCGCACCCCCACCGCCCCCTCGTACAGAATCACCGCTTGCAGCAGCGCTGTCACCTGGATAAACAACACCTTCGCCCAATCCTCGATATCCCTTGATTTTACATGGGGCAGATCGAGAGTCTGTGTTATCAGCTCATACATAGACCGTGGCCAGTGGGCATGAATTCGAAGACTGCTCGGTGGTGCGTTGACCAGCGTCTCATGAATCAGCTGCACCGCACGATCCACCACATCAGGATCGACCGGGGCCAGGTCGCAACGCTGTGCGATCGCGGCCACCACATCCGCCACCGAACGACCACCGCCAAACATCCACCCCCACCCCACCGCAAGCAGGTACTCTGCACAAGTCGTTTTATAAGCCATTATTTCACTCCACCGATCAGCATCTTCGTGGTTCGTTTATCCGGATCCACCAGCAACCCAGCCTTGTACCGTTCCACAATCGACATCCCCGTCAAGTCATTGCGAGAAACCGAAGGTGACGAAGCAACCCCTTCGGGCAGGCCACCACCAACCTCCCCCCAGCAGTCGTCACACAAATCCTGACGTTCCTCGAATGGTCCCTTCCGGGCTGAATTCCATCCTGCAGGGCGAGGCACCTTCCGTTGCTTCACATCCCTCTTAGAGCGGTTGCATCGCCCACATCGTAATCCAGCGTTATCTGCGCTCGATTTCCGTGTATGTTTAGGAGTTCGACTTCCGGTCCCGGAGGGCTTATGACCAGTAACCGGCTTGGCCTCAATTCCGCCGTTATGCTTGCCTGGGGGATCGCCCTTGCTGGCTTGGCTACATGGCACGGTCTCCACTCGTTGTTTGCGCTCATCCCCTTTGTCCCGTCCCCTGGCAGAACATTCCGGCAGCGCATTCAATCCTTGAACGATTGGTTTACCAACCTCCTGTGAACACTGAGCCGGATCCCACCGCTCCGCAGCCGTCCCTGGCACGTAATAATGCCAACCCTGCCGACTTGTCGTTTTCCCCCACACCCGTGCTATTTGGCCGTCCTGCTGCATCCAGTAGATCAGTCCTGTAGGATCAACCCCCGACAATTCGCGTAGAGTAGAAGAGTCGATAGGGCTATCCTGTTCCCCGAGCACCGCCAGCAGTTTCGCACGGACCGTATACCCGCGTTTCCCCCGTGGCTTCCGAGGCTGTTTCGCCCGCCGCTGCTTTTCAGTCGCTGCTCGCCTCTTTTTCCGTGCCCCGGTCAGCTGAGCCTTGTTGACCTGGTAGACGGTTTCCTTCCGCAGCCAGATGGCATCCTGCAGGGTGGACAACACCGAATCGAGACGGAGGATATCCGGAAACACCTCACATAGTTCCGCCTTCGGCACAGGTCGCTTCTTCCCGACCAGGTAACGCAACACCCGGTCCTCCCCAGACCCTTCCGCAAACCCCCACACCCGCTCAGCTTGCCCGCGCATCTTCACCTCTAACTATTCAAGCCTTGCAAGAGCCTATACTGTTCACGTACTCTTGAGACCTTAAATGGCGACCACTACGTTCCTTATTGATCACCACATTGAAAGGAATTAGCCATGCTTCGCCGACAAATGTTTCGAAACCTTCTGGGGCAAACCTGCTCATGCACAAGTAGCCTAGAGGTCCACCACAAAAGCCGGTTTGGTGGAACGGGCTATGACAACACCCAAGTGCTCTGCAAATTCTGTCATACCCAAACAGACGACTATGGCGATTCCTCAATCGCTGCAGCCCCTGACTTCCCTCAAGACGTAATCGAGCAGGCGAAAACCAATCGGCCTTACTGCGAGTGCACAAATCCGAGCTGCGATCACCAAACTGAGGCAAATCATTCGATTTGCGCTCCCTTTGGTCTTGGACGATTCTTTGGTAGGCAGCGGTCCTAATAATTCCTCTCACGCCGCCACCTCCACAGCATCCCCCCACACCGGCTGATTCGCACGCGCAATCGCTTCGACCAGCTGGGGTGGCACACTGTTCCCGATCCGCCCGATCACATCGCTTTTCGTGCCGACCAGCACGTACGACTTCGGGAACCCCTGCGCTTCCGCCAGTTCGTGCGGCTGCAGCATCCGCAGCAGGATATCCGCGATCACATAGGTCTCACCCTTGATTCGGACCGTGACCAGCGCGAAACGGTCCCGAGTCGTAATCGTGTGCATCGGTTCAAACAGATCCTGCCCCAACCCCTCCCCGTAGTACTTCAACAGGAAGGCCGACACTTCCCCGAAATGCGTACCGCCCGCTGTGATCGTCTGCAACGGGTCACGCGCATCCTGCCCGACATTCGACCCCTTCAGCTTCGTCAGGAAGGACGACACCAGCGCGTGACGGGGATTCGTCGAGAGGATGGTGGTCAACGGTTCCTTCATCGACCGCGCACCCGCACCACCGTTCGACCCATTGTCGATGGTGATCAGGCTTGCCGACACCAACCCCGTTTTCCCCTGTCCACCCGGCATCACCGTGGGCATCTGCCCCTTCAGGTCCGCGCCGTCGCTGTTGCCGAAGTGACGGACCAGGTTGGCTGTCACCACCGTGTGATGGTCACGCTGGGTGATCGTGTTCAACGGATTCCGCAGATCGTACCCGGTCTTTCCGCCATAGTGCAGGGCCATGAAGGCTGCTGCCTGGTCATCATCCAGCAGAAAGGGATCCTCGGCATCCAGGATGAAACGCTTCACCCCGCGTGCGATCCGCTGCATCGTCTTTTCTGCCAGGGGACGTTTCACCCCACGCTGATGCCAGGGTGACCGGAAGGCTTTTGCCTCTTCCGGGTTGGCGAAGATCGAGACCGAAGGAATCGACCAGTCGATGCACTCCGCAGCGGTCCGGTAAGGCTTCGGTCGACCTGGCCCATGCGACGGTTCCGGCCAGACAATCGGACGGCCGTCACGCCTTGCCACCAGGAAGAAACGCTTCCGCGAGGTCGGTGCCCCGTAATCACACGCACGCAGTTCACGCCACTCCACGTCATACCCATGCCACCGCAGACGGCTGACATACAAATCAAAGAATTCCCCGCGACGTTCCGGGATCGGCTGACCTTCCTTCGGCTGCCCCTTCTTGTAGAGCGGCCCCCACTGGCGAAATTCTTCCACATTTTCCAGACCGATCACCAACGGGTGTTGGTCGGTGGCTTTCAGCGCCGCGATCCAACGGACCGCCAGCCATGCCAGGCCACGGATCTTCCGGTCCCGCTGGATCGGCCCACCCTTCGCTTTCGAGTGGTCCGTACAGTCCGGCGACAGCCAGAAGAACCCCACCGCACGGCCCCCGCATGCCTTCAAAGGACTAACGTCCCACACATCTTCCGCGAAGTGCTGCGTGTTCGGATGGTTCGCCTGGTGCATCCGGATCGATCGCAAATCGTGGTTCACCGCAATGTCGACCGAACGCCCCAACCCACGTTCCAGCCCCAGCGACGCCCCACCCCCGCCCGCAAAATTATCCACCACCAGCAGTTCACTCATGGGAAAGCCCCGCCAGTTCCTTCACCGTGACCCACGCACCCAGAAGCCAAACTACCGGACCCCACAAGGGGCACAGCAAAACAAGCAACAGTCGTTTCATCGATCACCCTCCCGCACCACCATCCCGAACCTCTCCCCTGCAGGAACACCCGGTGCCAGGTACATCGTCCCGACTGGCGAATCGTTTGGCACCAGGCTGGCCCAACCACGGCGACAGAACCCAGCCAACACCACACCGGACGGTCCAGATAATTCAATACGACCCGCCAGCTCCCCCGCCGTCATCGCCGCCAGACGCACCCTCACCCGATCCCCACTCATGGCCGGGCCTCGACGTGTTCGACCACACCCGATGCGTCCGGTTTACCCCATTCCCTCGTTCGATTCAAGGCAGCCTTGCGGTTCACCACCTCAGCAAGTGAGGAAACTCCCATCGTGTATGCCAGGTTTGCTATCAACAGCACGACATCCGCCATCTCTTCAGCATCATTCGGGGCAGCCGTCAGCTCTTCCACTTCACGACGCAGGTGCTCACAGATAGATTCGGGCGTCTGACTTACGAAGGTTTCTGCCGCCCACAGTCCATACGTGCGCACCAAATCATCCAGGCCGCCGCGACGATCCAATTCCATCACCCTCTGCATCAGGTACTGGTTCATATCGAGCGATTCCTGCAGCGCATCCATCAGCGCGTTGCGTCCGTTATTTGTCCGCAACACAGTTCCATACTTCGCCACGCCCATCTCCGACCGTTGACGCAACATCTCGATCAGCTGTTCCGTGACAGGCTCGCCACGTCCAGTTGGCATCGGTTCAGGCACCGCAGCCGCACGTACCCCAATCCAGAGTTGCACATAGCCCCGTGGTACCAATTCAAGTGTCCCGGGCCTGTCCGGCACTTCCACAATTCGGTACTTCCCCGCGGCCAGTGCCGAGATAACCGACTGCCGATGTTCCAGCGTCCCCAGTCGCCTTGCCCAACGCGCATCTTCAACCATCACACACCACCTTCCGATTTCATGTCCACCAGGGGCACCACCATCCCATACTGATCACCTGCAGGCAATCCCGGCACCAGGTACATCGTCTCATCCGGCACATCGACCACCAGCAGTTCACTCACGGCTTTTTGCCTGTCTTAAATTCCTCAATATTGAGATCGATCCTACCAAGGGAACGCACTACACCATTATCAAATAAGTCTTCATCCCCTTCGACATCGCCCAACAACCCCTCTATGTCATACCTGGCTTGCTGAAGTGCATCAACTACTGTTTTCCGAAGCAATCCAATCCATTCACCATCATTCACACGAGCGTCGTTCTTCAGCTGTTCAATCCGCTCCCCGATCGCATCCTCGCTGTACTTCCGAATCGGCAACCCACGGTAAGCCGCATACTTCAGTTCACGGCTTGTGCTTTCACCGATGTACCCCCCGATATCCACCACGAAGATTTCATCCGCCAGGTCGATCTTCTGCAGATGCAGGGTGTCCATCGCCGACGCCACCCCCTCATATTCCGCAAGGTGATCAGGGATGTATTCTGTCGAATACCACCAGGGCAGCAGGTGCAATCCCATTGCAATCGCACGTTCATCCCGTTCGATAAACCAGGCCGCAACCGCCATCTCCTGGCAGAAACGGCTCGAGCCACACAGCACCACCACCTTCGGCTTCGGTCGTTTGGCGAACAAGTCCAGGCCATCATTGACAATCCGGCTGTAATCCGGGTTATCCTTCAACTCCTTTGCGTCATATTCCATGTAGCGGTCGATCACGTCGCTGTGACGCCACACCCGACCCGTCAGCGGATCGACCCGGTAGAATTCATTCCCCACCGTAAACGATGGCAGCGCCGCTATTCGGGCATGTTCTTTATCACCGACATCAACCATCACACACCACCTTCCGATTTATACCCACCCCATCCGAATCCCGACACCCAACGCAGCCAGCAGCAGGATCCGCACACGTGCTACCATCCGACGGTCCGCACGGTGCGCATACAGAAGCGCTTGCAAGGCCGCTGCCAGACCGTACAGCCCCAGACCCACCCCGTCCACCCAATCACCCCGCCAAAGGATGAACAGGGACGCCAAAATCGAAAATTCAGCGAAGGCAGCAAGCTGGTTCCTCACCAGGTGACCCACACTGCGGTCCAGATCCAAACCGGGCGTGTAGACATAAACCGACAGGAAGCCGCGAATCACCCCATAGACAGTCATCACCCCGGCCAGAACCATTTCATCTATCCGGTCCCCAGCAGCGGATCCCAGCAGCATGACCGCGGTCAGGTATTCGACCCCGACCATGCCGGCACGCATCCCAGCCAGGATCGACCCACGGCCCCAGCGAAAGGCGACCCCATCCTGGACGACCCCCAGAAGCAGCAGGCTTGCCATCGGGGATGGCCACCACCCCCATATAGCCATCACCCCCGCGAACCAGTACAGCACATGTCCTGTCATCCCATCCTCCCGTCGTTGCGCATCCAGCGCCCTTCCCGGCCCACCGCAGTGGACCAGGAGCGGAACTGACTACACCGCCGCGTAGTGGTTGACATCGTTCATCAGCAATTCCGAACCGGACGTGCAGCTGACTTCACCAGCACATTCACCGGGATCCCCGCTGCAGCCATTCTTCATCGCCGTGAACTCGGCACCTGTCACATGCCAGTCGGCATGATTCACGGTCGTTTCACCTGGACCGCCCAGGCTCCCAATACCCGGCACAGTCAGCGTGTCCGAGGATCCGGCACCCTGCACACGCAGAACGCCGTCCCCTGCCGAGGCAGCCTCTTCGAAGGATTGCCCCCCTTCGATTTTGCCACCTTTCGCCACTCGATCCTGCTCGGTCGCAGGCACCAGCCATTTTTTCGCCATCGTTCTTCCCTCTCGTTCGTTGCTGTCGATCCACCTGCCCGGCAACTGCCGAACAAGCCCCTGCAAGGTTTTTCTCTGTTTTAGCCGATAGGGTTTATCATCTACCAGCCGAGCTTTTCGCGCGGAAATTTTTGCCTCTTTTACCCCTTTTCAGGCCCCGGATTCGGCCCGATCAGGTCACGGACCGCTGCCCCGGCCTCCTGATCGTCCAGGACGCCAGTCAAGGCTCGTTCCAGCATCACTTCCACCGGGACCTGGTTGCCCGCCTTGTGGTCAATCGAGATGCAGATCCCGCGATGGGCATCCGCTGTGATCAGCACCACACTGTTACCCGCGGCCAGGGTTTTCTTCATCCGCTCTTCCACCTCGATGGTGTGCAGCACGATCATCTCGACTCCTTTCCGGTGGATCTGCTGCGCCCAGTCAGCCCACCCATCGACCGGCACTCACGCAGCACCTGGTCCGCCCGACGGTTCGCCAACCAGGTCCGAACCCGAAGGCTGAACTGTCGCACCGCCAGGTGGAGATTCTCTGCCAGCCGTTCCACCTCGCTAGTGTCGATCCCAACCCTACCCCGTGGCTTCCTGGGCTGCAGCCCTTTTTTCAGGTTCCGTTCCATCATCGATCTCGTTTCGCTTGGTTTGTAAACCGATGGGGGCGAAAAATCCCGGGTTCGGTTACCCTGTCAACCATCCCCGGCCCTTCCCGTCCTGCCTTGCCTCACCCGTCAACCACTCTCCGACCAATGCACCGTTCAGAGATGGTTTCGGAAACCTCCCGTCAACCCGTGGAAACCAATCCACCGTTCCCACTGTCAACCACTGCCCGCGATGTCAACCCGTCAAAACCCGCTCAAACTCTCACCCACCGCGCCTCCGCGTGACC
>Ga0272443_10001168_pt1 | contig 40614 bp, 36 predicted proteins | sample SSMAcet12_FD_193581 | JGI IMG/M metagenome (GOLD analysis project Ga0272443, IMG submission 193581) | Marine sediment archaeal communities from Little Sippewissett salt marsh, Falmouth, MA, United States - SSM-Acet-12 | ecosystem: Environmental > Aquatic > Marine > Wetlands > Sediment ...
GGCTGTTGCCCTTTCTTAAAAAGATATTGACCCCCACTCTTTCCTCTGCTACACAGGCCGCCCATGAATTTTTCAACCCCCAACCCGATCCTCCTGGCGGGCCTGCTGGCCGCAACCTTCCTCGTCACCCTCCCCTTCGGTGCGTGGCGGGTCCGGTGCCACCGGTACTCCTTCAGATGGTGGCTGTCCATCCACCTGGTGATCCCTTTTGTCATCCTGATGAGGGTGTGGGGAGGCTTTTCCCGGCTGTACATCCCCCTCTTCGTCGCCAGCGTCCTCCTGGGACATTTCGTGGGAGGGCGGCTGCCGATCCGGATACCAAAGAACTAAATCAAAAGGCAGCATCACGCAAAGCCGCAAAGGCCGCAAAGGAAAACCAAAATTTTAGGATTAAACTTGAATCCCCGTCTTTCTTGGCGTTCTTTGCGTCTTGAGCGAGTGTAACGAGCGGGCGTGAGACATCCGGGCTCTTGCGCGAAATCGCTGAAAGGCTACTTAACCCCAGGAACGCGAAGCCCCCAAAGGGAAACGAAATGAGAATTGGGAATTGCGAATTGAGAAAATCAGTGCACTAGTGCACAGGTGCACCTGTGCACTAAGATCTTCTGCACTGCACTTCCCCTCCCCTTGACCACCCCTTAACCACTGTATATCCTTACCGGCACATGAAAAAATCCTTTTTATGGAGCACCGCGTGACATGACCGGACCCGCCATCCTAACCCTCGCCGTCATTGCGGGAATGTTCGTCGCGCTGGCCTTGGAGTTCCTAGCCCCGGACATCATCCTCTTCGTCAGCCTCGCCGTCCTTTTCCTTTCGGGGGTGCTGACGCCGGAGGAAGCCTTCGTGGGCTTTTCCAACCAGGGTATGCTGACGGTGGGCATCCTCTTCATCGTGGCTTACGCGGCGCAGTCTTCGGGGATCCTGGAATCCGCGGCGTCCAGGATCATGGGAAGGGGCGAAGGCCTTAGGCGTTCCCTTCTGCGCATGGCGCTTCCCACGGCCGGCCTTTCCGCCTTTTTAAACAACACGCCCATCGTTGCCATGTTCACCCCGGCGGTCCGCGACTGGGCCCGGTCCAGAGGTCTTTCCCCGTCCAAGTTCCTCATCCCCCTTTCCTACGCCTCCATCTTCGGCGGCATCTGCACCCTGATCGGCACCTCCACCAACCTCGTCGTGAACGGCCTCCTCCAGCAGGAAATGGATACGTCCCTGAGCTTCTTCGAACTGGCCTGGGTCGGGGTCCCGGCCGCCTTCGTGGGGATCCTTTATCTAACCCTGGTTGGACACCGTCTCCTCCCGGACCATAAAGGCCCCGTGGATGACCTTCGAGAAAGCGGCCGCGAATACCTCGTCGAGATGGAGATAAGGGCGGGCTGTCCCCTTATCGGAAAGACCGTCGCCGAAGCAGGCCTGAGAAACCTCCAGGGGCTTTTCCTTGCCGAGATCTTCCGCGACAACGAGAGCATCGCCCCCGTGACCCCGTCCGACCGGCTTCGCCAGCACGACCGCCTGCTGTTTACAGGAATGGTCCAATCCATCGTCCAGCTTCAGAAGATCGAAAACCTCATTCCCGTGGACGAGCCCCGCCTTTATCATGACCTGAGGAGAAGCGGCCAAGCGCGGGTGGTTGAAGCGGTGGTTTCCCGGACCTCCCCCATGCTGGGACGGACCATCAAGGAAGGTAATTTCAGGGCCCACTACGGGGCCGTCGTCCTTTCCGTGCACCGCTGCGGGGAGCGGGTCGTGGACAAGATCGGGAACATCGTCCTGAAAGCGGGAGACACCCTCCTTCTCCTGGTCAACGACGATTTCTTCAAGACATGGAACCAGTCCAGGGATTTTTACATGATCTCCTCGGGGACAACCATGCCGACCGTGGACCGGAAAAAATCCATCATCTCCATGGTCTCCCTGACGGGGATGGTCATTCTCGCGGGGACCGGGGTCCTGCCCATCTTCAAGGCAGCCATCCTGGCCGCGTCCATCCTCGTGCTCACCGGGACCGTCAAGCCGGCGGATGCCAGAAAATCCATCGAATGGAATGTCCTCATCGTCATCGCCTGCGCTTTCGGGATCAGCAAGGCGATGGACAAGACCGGGGCGGCCGCTTTTATCGCACACTGGATCATCAACGCCGTCCACGGGCTGGGGCCCCTCGGCCTGTTGGGAGCTGTTTATTTGATCACCTCGGTCATGACGGAAGTGATCACCAACAACGCCGCGGCCGCACTGGCTTTTCCCATCGCCATTTCGGCTTCTTCGCAGGTCAGTGCGGACCCGATGCCCTTCGTGATCGCCGTGGCCATAGGGGCTTCGGCGGCCTTCTCCACCCCCTTCGGCTACCAGACCAACATGATGGTCTACGGTCCGGGAAGCTACCGGTTCAGGGATTTCGTCAGGGTAGGTCTCCCCCTGAACTTCCTCATAATGCTGGTGGCGATGGTCGTCATTCCCGTGGTATGGAAGTTTTAGAAAAACAGAAGGGAAAGAGGAATTTCGGATTGAGAATTGAGGATTGAGGCAATTAGTGCACTTGTGCACGGGTGTAAAAGGATTGAACCTTCGACAGGCCCAGGCCAGGGAATTGAGGAATTGAGGAATTGAGTGCACTTGTGCACGGGTGCACTGGTGCACAGGAGTCCAGATTCAGCCGGGACCGTTGATATGAGATCGCGCAACATCACCCCGCATAAAAGCCTTGTCACCAGGGCCGACCGCCGGAAAATTTTCGGGCACGGCTCCGGTACCGTCTGGTTGACGGGCCTTTCCGGATCGGGTAAATCCACTGTGGCCCGCGAGGTGGAGCGGCGCCTTGTTCGGCAAGGGGTCCTCTCCTTCGTCCTCGACGGGGACAACGTCCGGGACGGCCTCAACAAGGACCTCGGCTTTTCCGAAGAGGACCGCCGCGAAAACATCCGGCGCATCTCGGAGGTCGCACGCCTTCTGGCGGAAGCCGGGATGGTGATCCTGACGGCTTTTATCTCCCCCTTCAGAGCCGACAGGGAAAAAGCCCGGGGCCTTTTCAAAAAAGGCGAGTTTTTCGAAGTCTTCGTCCGGTGCCCCCTCGAGCTTTGCGAGGAAAGGGACCCCAAGAGGCTTTATGCCCAGGCCCGGGAAGGCAGGATCCGGGAATTCACCGGGATCGACAGCCCTTACGAGGAACCCCGGGCCCCTGAACTGATCCTGGACACGGAAGAACTTTCCCCGGATGACTGCGCGGACAGGATCATCAGGATGCTGGAAAATGCGGGAATCATAAAAAATGGTTGATTGGTGATTAGTGATTAGTGATTGGTATTTAGTGATTGGATATTGGCGACTGGAAATCGTTTACCGGTAAATGGTGATTCCACCTAGAAAGCGTTTTTCCGAGCTTTTTCCAGCACCAGTCACGAATCACCAGTCACTTGAAAAAAACAAGGAGAAACCCTCAATGGATCACCTGGAACGCCTCGAGAACCAGTCCATCTATATCCTCAGGGAAGCCTACAAGAACTTCGACAACCTCTGCATGCTGTGGTCCGTGGGGAAGGACTCCACGGTCCTGCTCTGGCTGGCCCGAAAAGCCTTCTTCGGGCATGTCCCCTTCCCCCTGGTGTTTATCGACACATCCTACAAGATACCGGAGATGATCACCTGGAGGGACAATCTCGCCAAGGAGTGGAACCTGGAGATCGTGGTAGCCAAAAACGAGAAAGCCCTCGCCGAGGGCATGGGCCCCGAGAAAGGGCGCATCGAATGCTGCACCGCCCTCAAGACGGTGGGCCTCGAGCTGGCCCTGAAAGAAAAACAATACAACGGAGTGATCGCTGGAGTCCGGGCCGACGAGGAAGGGACGCGGGCCAAGGAGAGGTATTTTTCCGCACGGGACAGGTACAACGACTGGGATTTCCGGGAACAGCCCCCCGAGCTCTGGGACCAGTTCAAGACGCGGTTCGCCCCGGGCACGCACGTCAGGGTCCACCCCCTCCTCGACTGGACCGAGATCAACGTCTGGGAGTACATCCAGAGGGAGAAGGTCCGGGTCGTGGATCTTTATTTTGACCATGGGGATGGAACACGCTACCGCAGCCTGGGGTGCTACCCCTGCACCGGCAAGATCAATTCCACCGCGAAAAACATCCCGGAGATCATCGAAGAGCTGAGAAAAACGAAGGTCCCGGAGCGGGCCGGCCGCGCCCAGGACGCCAACCGGGGGATGGAGATGCTTCGCAAAGGCGGGTACATGTGATGACAGCCGCGGCGAACGTCACGGAAGAATCCGGAAACGGACAGCGGGAGAATTTTCAGGTCGTCTTCGTCGGGCACGTGGACCATGGCAAATCCACCCTCCTCGGGCGGGTCTACGCCGACACCGGTTCCATCCCCGAAGGGCACGTGGAAAAAGTCATGGATATCTGCCGTCAGCAGGGCAAGGATTTCGAGTACGCCTTCCTCTTCGATGCCTTTCTGGAGGAACAGCAGCAGGGCGTCACCATCGACACGGCGCGGACCTTCTTCAACTGGAAAAACAGGGAATACATCATCATCGACGCTCCCGGTCACAAGGAATTTTTAAAGAACATGATATCGGGGGCAGCGAGGGCCGACGCGGCGGTCCTGGTCATCGATGCCGCCGAGGGTATCCGCCAGCAGTCCAAACAGCACGGCTACATGCTGAGCCTCCTGGGAATCCGCCAGGTGGCGGTTGTCGTCAACAAGATGGACCTTCTTGACTTTGACGAAAAACGGTTCCGCCAGATCGAGGAGGAATTTTCCAGCTACTTAAAAAGCCTCGATGTTTTCGCGAAGCATTTTGTCCCCGCATCCGCCAAGAAGGGGGACAACGTGGTCGAACCCTCGAAGGCCATGCCCTGGCACAATGGGCCTACGGTCCTCGGGGCGCTGGAGCGCTTCGAAAAGCTCCCTCCCCGCGCCGACCTGCCCCTGCGCTTTCCCATCCAGGACGTCTACAAGTTCGACGAACGCAGGATCATCGTCGGCCGGGTCGCTTCGGGAACCTTGAGCGTCGGGGATCATCTTGTCTTCTCGCCATCGAACAAGACAGCCCAGGTGAAAACCATCGAGACATTCAACGTCCCCATCCCGCCCAGCTCGGTTTCCGCGGGGTGGTCCACAGGCTTTACCCTGGATGAACAGATCTTTATCGAGAGGGGAGAGATCGCCTCTTTAGCCGACAATCCTCCCGAGGTCACGTCGCTTTTTCGCGCCAACGTTTTCTGGATGGGGATGGCCCCCCTTCGGGAGGGAACCACCTGTTTTCTCCGCCTCGCCACCCGCGAGGAAGAAATGAAAGTCACCAGGATCCACAACCTCATCGACGCCGAGACCCTGCAAAGCGCGGGGTCAATGGGCGAGATCCCCCGCTATGGCGTCGCCGAGGTCACCATCCAGACCAAGCATCCCGTCGCCCTGGACCGGTACTCGGACATCGAGACAACGGGACGCTTCGTCATCGTGGACGGGTACGACGTCAGCGGCGGCGGGATCATCATGGAGCCCCTTGAAGACGAACTCCAGGAATTCCGCCAGGAGGCGAGGCACCGCGACTTCCTATGGCGCAAAGGGGAAGTCAAGCAAAGTGAACGCGTCACCCGGTATGGGCATAACCCGGCCCTCATCCTGTTCACGGGGGAAAAGGGGACCGGCAAGGCCCGCCTCGGCCGGATCCTTGAAAGACGGCTCTTTTCGGGGGGGAGGCACGTCTACCTACTGGATGCCAAGAACATCCAGCTGACCCTTGGACGGGACCTTTCCGAGGCCGACAAGATAGAGATGGTGCGGCGGTTTTCCGAGGTGGCGCAGGTCCTCCTCCGATGCGGGCTGATCGTGGCCTCCACCACCAACACCTTTGCCCTGGCCGATCACCAGCCTATCCGGGAACTCGTCCATCCCCACAAGGTGATAACGGTCCACATGGCCTTCCAAAAAGGTGAACTGCCGGAAAAGACGGATCTCGATTTTCTGGAATCGGAGAACCTGGAAGAAGCGGCCAAAACTATCATCAAGAAGATGGAGGATATGGAGATACTGCTGTAAAGAACGTCCAACGTCCAAGGTCCAACGAGGGAAAAACAGTCCAGAGACCAGAGTCCAGAGGGAAAAACCGCCGCGGGGACACGGAGACCCGTCGCCACTAAAAACCGGGGGGATGGTTTTGTCATTGCGAGGTGTTTCCCGGCCGACTTGTCCCGCCGACTTGGCACGCCGTAGCTTTTTGCGAAGGCGGCAGCCTCGGCGAAGGCGGTAGCAATATCAAGACCCAAATCACGGGATCGCTTCGCACAGGTTCAACTCGCGATGACAAGGCTTTGCATTACGCGGCACACAACCGGCAATCACCGATCATGAATCACCAGTCACTAATCACCCCGCACACCTGCACGGGTGCACTGGTGCACTAATTTCCTCAGTCCTCAATCCTTAACATCGAGTTCTTTTTCCTCTGCAAGCTCCGCGTTCCGAATTCTTTTTTGTTTTCCCTCTGCGGCCCTCCGCGGGAGCGCCCTTAAGCGGGCACCTTTCGCGCCCTCCTCTGCGTTAAAGATTCCTGGTTCTAAAGCAGTTTAACGCAAAGAACGCAGAGGCGGCTTGCTGGAAAGCCGCACGGTTCGCAAAGGACCGCAAAGGGAAAATTCAGAAACCAGAGTCCAGAGCTTGCCCTGAGCTGGTCGAAGGGTTCAGAGGTAACAGCACAAATTTCGGATTGAGCATTGAGAATTGAGAATAAAACCCTCCCTGGCGGATGTCTCTGATCTTCAATTCTTAATCCTCAATTCTCAATTCTCAATTTTTAATTCTTAATTGACCCATCCGGCTCCTTGCAGGTATTCTGTTTCCGGACCCCCCTCAGGGAGAAAGGCGCGCCCGGACCTTTAAATGGCCAAGGAAAAACCAGAATTTTCGATATCCTTTATCATCCCCTGCCACAACGAGGAGGACAGCATTGCTTCCCTGGTCGGCCGGATAGGAAAGGTCATGGAGGACCGGGACGAAACATTCGAGATCATCGTGGTAGACGATGCCTCGAAAGACGGCACCGCCGAAGCCGCCGAAGCCGCCGGAGCAAGGGTCATCTCGCACCCCTATAACATCGGGAACGGGGCCTCGGTCAAAACCGGCATCCGCGCGGCCCTCGGCGAGACCGTGGTCATGATGGACGGGGACGGCCAGCACCCTCCCGAGGCCATCCCTCAGTTCCTCGATACGATGGGGGATCACGACATGGTCGTAGGGGCCAGGAAAGCCTCGGGCCACGCCGGTGTCCACCGGTTTCTTGCCAATACCATCTACAACTGGCTGGCCTCCTACGTTTCAAAATCCCGGATCCTGGACCTCACATCCGGGTTCCGGGCCACCCGCAAGGCCACCGCGATGCGCCACCTCTACCTTCTGCCCAACACCTTCTCCTACCCGACGACCATCACCATGTCCTACTTGAGGTCCGGGCTCACCATCAAGTACATCCCCATCGAGGCCCTGCCCCGAAGCGGGTCCAGCAAGAGCAAGATCAGGCTTTTTGCCGACGGAACCCGGTTTATCCTCATCATCACGAGGGTCGCCACGATCTACTCGCCCTTCAGGGTTTTTCTTCCCGTCAGCGCGTTCCTTTTCGCCATGGGGTGCGTCCATTACATCTATACCTTCATGACCACCCACCGCTTTACCAACATGTCCATGCTGCTCTTCATGTCTTCCCTCATCATCTTCATGCTGGGCATCGTTTCAGAACAGATCAGCCAGATCAGGATGGACCGGACGGAAGGAACAGACACGGAGACGCGGTGACGCGGAGACAAAGGGAATTGCTTTCCTCTCTATCCAGTTCCGCAAGATCAATACCATTCATCGTGTTGATCCTGTTAACCATCCTGGCCGCGGGGTTCAGGGTCCACTATTTCCGGGAGACCGCTGTTAAATCCCTTCTCCGGGCCGACGCAAGGCAATACGCCATTTACGGTTACAACCTTTACACCAAAGGGACTTTTTCTAAGGAAACGGACACCCGGCAGCCGAAACCGGACAGCTATCGGGCCCCCGGCTTCCCTTTCCTGGTGGCGGCAGGGATGAAATTTTTCGGCCTTGAGGGCGGATTCCTGCGGTTTATCCTGATCCTCCACATTGTCCTGGGAGTACTGCTGGTTCCCCTGATCTACTGGGCCGCCCGCTTCGTCCTCGGGAAATTCCTCTCTGCCGGCTCGGCTTTTCTTGTTGCCATAAGCCCGCACCTCATCACCATCGGAGGAAATTTCCTGACGGAGACAAGCTTCGCCTTTATCCATTTTGCCGGCCTTGCCCTGTTTCTGGCAGCCCTCCGGAAGAAAAACAGGGTCCTCCTGATCATCCCGGGTCTTTTTTTCGGGTATGCCTACCTTATCAATCCGGTGATCCTCTTCCTGCCGTTCATCCTCGTTTTCGCCGTTATGGTCGGCGAAAAGATCCCCTTCAGGGAATGGGGAAAAACCCTTGCAAAGAACGGCCTGGCAGGGTTTCTGGTTGTTTTCTGCCTTTTTGCGGTCGGGTGGGGACTTCGAAACCAGGTCTCTCTCCCGGAAAATGCCTTGACGTCTACGGATCGCGTCATCAACAACCTCGTGATCGGCTCCCATTACGACTTTTTCGATAATTACCGAAAAGACCCCCGAGGGCTGGAATACATGGCCGTCCAGAAGGAAATAGGACAGGCCCGGGGTACCTTCAGGGGATTTTTCAGGGGTTTTCTGCCCCGGCTGGCAGACGAGCCGATCCGATACGCAGCCTGGTACCTCATCGAAAAGCCCCTCCTCTTTTTCGGCTGGGGCATCCAGTTCGGAGCCGGGGATATCTATGTCTACCCGGTGGCCGATTCGCCCTATCAGAAACCGGGCCTGTTCAGGTCATCCCGTGCTGTGATGAAACTGATCCATGGACCCCTGGTGCTCCTGCTCCTCGGGGGCATCCCGGCTTCCCTTGTTCTATGGCTGAAAGGGAGGATGGGACCCGGCAGCCCCGAAGCCCTCCTCTTCCTCACCATGTTCTACTTCACCCTCATCCATGTCGTCCTGCAGGCCGAACCGCGCCTTTCCGTCCCTTTCAGGCCGGAGTTTTACATTCTTTCCCTCCTGACCATCCGCACCCTTGTTACCAGAATCAGAAAACCCGCTTAAACTCCCTCCTTGACAGGACCCAAAATTTAATCTATTTTTGAGCAAAATTTTTACTCATTTTTGGAGATACTTCTGTGCTCAGCGGCATCGTCACTTCCAAAACCAAGATCAACCTCCTCGTCAGGATGTTTCTCAACCCCGCGATGAAAGCCTACCTCCGGGAACTGGCCAAGGAGTTCGACGTTTCTACCAATTCGGTGAGGACGGAGCTCAACACCCTGACGGAAAACAATATCCTCATTGCCGAAAGGGACGGCCGAAGCGTCTACTACCGGGCCAATACGCAGCACCCGCTCTTCCCCGAGCTGTCCTCCATGGTGCGAAAGATCACGGGCATCGACGAACTGGCCAGGTCCATCATCCAGCGTCTTGGAAACCTTGAAGCCGTTTACCTGACCGGCGACTACGCCCGGGGAAAGGATTCCGGCATCATCGATCTGGTGCTCATCGGCGATATCAACCGGGAAAAGCTTGACGATGTCATTATGAAGACCGAGCGGTACATCAACCGCAAGATCCGTCCCCTTATCCTGACAAAAAAGGATCTGGACGATCTCCTCGAGAAAGGAACCCTAAAAGACGCCATGAAGCTCTGGGAAAAGGGCTGCGACTCGTAGCCCCTGGCGGGGCTTGGGACAGGCTGGTGATCGTTGGACCATTTCAACGGAAATAAAATGTCGATTTTTTTCAGGATCTGGGATTCCCCGACCTTCATGACATGGGGAAGCTTCCTTTCCAAGTCCTTGAATTTCGTCCTTGTTCTCCCCCTCCTGGTGACAAGGTTCAGCACGGAAGAAATATCCCTCTGGTTTCTCTTCATGATCTTTATTGGCCTCCAACTTCTTGTCGACATCGGCTTTTCACCGACATTTGTGAGGGTGATTGCCTATGCCATGGGCGGGGCCCGGGTTTCGGAGCTGAAAACCCTGAAACTCGAAAACCCCGGGAAGCCCGACTGGTCCACCATGGAACAGATCTGTTCCACAATGAGATTCATCTACCCCCGCATCAACGTCCTCTGGACGGCCTTCCTGGTAATAATCGGCACACAGGCGGTCTATCGTCCCCTTTCCCTGGTGGAAGACAGGAATTCGGCCTGGATAGCCTGGGGGGTCATCCTGGCGGCATCAACCATGACCATGTGGGGGAATTTCTTCAGCTCCTATCTCCAGGGGATCAACAAGGTCGCTCTCTTCAGAAGATGGGAGATGATCACCTCACTGGGTTCCATCACCACGAGCGTCTCCGTCCTGCTTCTCGGGGGCGGAATTTTAGGCATGGTCATTGCGAACCAGGGATGGCTGATCATCAATATCTTCCGGAACAGGTGGCTCGCGAGGTGGGTGGAGAAGGGACGGTTAAAACAGTTCACGACGGCCCGAAAGAACAGGGAGGTCTTCGACACAATATGGCCCAGCGCCTGGCGCAGCGGGTTGGGAATATTGATGACCTACGGGCTGGTCCAGGCCAGCGGCATCCTGTACGCCCAGATAGGCCCTGCCGGCAGCGTAGCCTCCTACCTTTTGGCCCTGCGTATGATCCAGATGGTCAGCCAGTTTTCCCAGGCCCCCTTCTACAGCAAGCTGCCGGTCTTTTCCAGACTCATTTCGGAAGGCAAACGGGAAGATTTTGTCCACATGGCCAAAATAAGGATGAGCTTGGCGCATTTGACCTACGTTTCAGTATTTATCTTCTTCGGCTTATTCGGTGACCCTCTTCTTGACCTGATCCGCAGCAACGTTGATTTTCCCTCCCGCATTCTCTGGACCTTGCTGGGCTTGACCTTTTTCCTGGAACGATACGGTGCCATGCACCTTCAATTGTACAGCACCACTAACGACATCATCTGGCACATAGCCAATGGGGTTACAGGCCTGATTTATGTTTTCACCAGCCTGGTTCTGTTAAAACACCTTGGCGCTTATGCTTTCCCCATCGGGATGATATTGGGGTACCTCGGTTTTTACACCTGGTATTCCGCAATCCACTCCTACAAGGCTTTCCATTTAAAATTTCTCGATTTCGAAAGCAAGACGACATTGGCCCCCTTTGGTATATTTCTCGTTTATAACATCGGGTTGATTTTAACCGTTTTTTCAAAATGACTCATGGAGATCTCGTTCAATTTTTTTAAACCGTTTTTTTTCAAATTCTTCTGAACCTGGGAGCCTAAAATGTTCTTCTTCGAATATATCGACCCGGAATTCGAGATCAAAACATGCCAATTCAGGTTCGTGGAATCTTTCCTCAAGAATACGGCCCGGGATCAGATTATCGGCTGGCACTACATCACCGACATTTCCTGGATCTTTTCGCGGGTCGAGAACTGGCCTGCTCCCTTCAGGATTCTGGACGCGGGAGGAGGCAACGGACCCCTGCAGTTTCTTCTGGCCGAGATGGGACATGAGGTGACGAATGTGGATTTTTCCCTCATGGAACCGGATGCAACCCTTGCCGATCGTTACCGGATGAGCTACCGGGTTTTGCCAGGCCTGAGCGCTTCCCCCTACCTGGATCACATGAGGAAAAATAAAAATGCGCCAAAACTGGAAAAGATCCTGAAGGATCTGATCAAGACCTCTCCCCCCTATAAATTCCTTTCCAGGCGGCGTTACGCATCAAGGCACGAAAAATTCAAGGCCATGTTAAACAGGAACAACGGCCGGATCGGACACTTGGACTGGATCAGAGGGAACCTTTCCAATATGCCCGAGATTCCCTCTGGTCATTTTGACGCCGTCGTATCCCTTTCCGCCCTCGAACATATCCCCATCGAGGACCTGCCGTCGACAATTTCCCAGATCAAAAGGGTGCTCAAGCCGGACGCTGAATGGGCCATAACGACGTCCGGCACCGAAAAAAACAAAACCTGGTTCCATGAGCGGTCCCGGGGTTACTGTTTCTCCAGGGAGGATCTTGGAAAATTTTTCGGATCCCGACCGGCGTCATCCCGGTCCCCATCTGAAATCCTTGCCCTGTACCGGGACTGCGCCTACCTGAGGGAGGGGCTTCCCCGGTTTTATTTCGAGTCGGACAACAACGGGATGCCATGGGGAAAATGGGACCCGCAGTATATCCCCGTCGGAATATACCGAACGGGATCGGGCCTGGAACCTTCAACCTAAAAACTCTCAAAGGATCTTTCAAATGCCTGGAAAGGTTAACGCGTCCATTGTGATCCGGTGCTTCAATGAGGAAGAGCACATCGGCAGGATTTTAACCGGTATCTTCAACCAGGATACGGGTCACAAATACGAGATCATCCTCGTGGATTCCGGGTCCACCGACGCGACCCTGGCCATCGCCCGGCGGTATCCAGTGAAAATAGTGTCCATAAAACCGGAGGAATTTTCCTTCGGGCATTCCCTCAACGTGGGATGCCGGAAAGCCGCGGGCGAATTTATCGTGATCGCGAGCGCCCACGTCTACCCTCTGTATACGGACTGGCTGGAAAAGATGCTTTCGCCTTTCGACGATCCCTCCGTGGGGCTCGTTTACGGCAGACAGGTTGGGAATGAGGCTTCCAGGTATTCCGAGCAGAAGGTATTCGCAAAATGGTTCCCCGAAAAATCCGAGCCTGATCAGAAGCACTGCTTCTGCAACAACGCAAACGCCGCTGTCAGGAGATCCCTCTGGGAGGAATTTCCTTTTGACGAGGCGCTGACCGGCCTCGAGGATCTGGACTTCGCCAAGAGAATTATGGCTTCGGGATACGGAATTACCTATCAGGCAAATGCCGAGATCGTCCACCTCCACGACGAGTCCTATCCCAGACTCTACAACCGCTACAAACGTGAGGCTATCGCCTTTAAAAACATCTTTCCCGAGGAGACATTCTCCTGGTTTGATCTTTCAAGGATGTTCCTTTCCAATTCATTCAGCGATTATTTTCACGCCCTTCACGATGGCGTCTTCCTGAAAAATTTTTTCAGCATCCCGGCTTTCCGATTGATGCAGTTCTTCGGGACCTACAGGGGATTCGCGCAAAAAGGGACTATCAGTAAAGACCTGAGAGCAAAATTCTATTATCCCAACGAACTGAAAAGGTCAGGAAGGGTAAAAGAGACACCGAAAACGGGGCGAAAAAGGATAAGATATTCAAGACAGGAAGAGAAGGAAATCGCCAATGAGAAAAGATGACCATCCACTCGGGGCTGAAAGGGACCAGGCCGGAAGATGTCCATGATCCCGAAAATCGCCGCGCTGGTCCCCATGCGGCATTTCAGCGAGCGCGTCCCCGGGAAGAACTACCGGCTGTTCGCGGGACAGCCCCTCTACCGGCGTGTCGTTGAAAGCCTTCTTGGATGCCCGGAAATCGGGGAGGTCGTCATCGACACCGACAGCCCCGTGATCCGGGAAGACGCCGGGCGGAACTTCCCCCAGGTCACCGTGCTGGAAAGACCCGAACATCTGCGGGCCGGAACTGTGCCCATGAACGAGATACTGGTTCACGACGTGGGGATGACCCGGGCCGATCTTTTCATTCAGACCCACAGCACGAATCCCCTTCTGTCTGCCAAAACCATTTCAAGGGCCATCCGGTTTTTCCTGACCCATCAAAACGAGCATGACTCCCTGTTCTCCGTGACGAGAAAACAAGTCAGGCTTTGGGATTCCAAGGGATCCCCGATCAACCACGACCCCGACATATTGCTCCGGACCCAGGATCTGCCCCCGGTCTTCGAGGAGAATTCATGCATTTACATTTTTTCCGGAAAATCTCTTCTGGGATCGGGGAACCGCATCGGGAAAAAACCGTTGATGTTCGAAATAGACCCCATCGAGGCCTGGGACATCGACGAAGAAACGGATTTCATTCTGGCTGAACTTCTCTATCAAAACAGGACCCCTTCAAGGAGCGACAACCCGTGAAATGGAAGGTTCTCATATCCGCACCCTACCTGCAGGATATTATTGAAAGGTTCCGGCCCACCTTCGAGGAAAACGGGATCGAGATCCTGGTTCCCCCCGTTTCGGAGCGCCTCGAGGAGGAAGAACTCCTCCGGTACGTCGAAGGCATCGATGGGGTCATCTGCGGCGACGATCGATTTACGGGCAGGGTCCTGGAGGCGGCCGCCGACCTTAAAGTCATCTCCAAGTGGGGGACCGGGATCGACTCTATTGACAAGGATGCATGCAAAAGGCTCGGGATAGCGCTTTACAACACCCCGAACGCCTTCAGTGAACCTGTTGCCGACACCGTGTTCGGATACATTTTATGCTTTGCACGGAATATCCCCGGGATGGACAGGAAAATGAAGCAGGGAATATGGAAAAAACTTCCAGGTTTGAGTCTTCGCGAAAGTACTCTCGGGATCATAGGGGTAGGCAACGTGGGCAAGGCCGTGGTACGGCGCGCCCGGTGTTTCGGAATGCGGATCATGGGAAACGATCTGGTTAAAATGCCTTCTGATTTTATCCGCCAGACCGGAATCCAGATGGTGGAAAAGGAAGTCCTTTTAAAGGACTCTGATTTCGTCAGCGTCAATTGCGATCTTAACCCCACCAGCTACCACCTTCTGGGCGACAGGGAATTCGCCCTGATGAAAGGGGGCGCCTACGTGGTAAATACGGCCAGGGGCCCGATCGTCGAAGAGAAGGCCCTGGTAAAGGCCCTGCAGGAAAGGAAGATCGCAGGGGCGGCTCTGGATGTTTTTGAGAACGAGCCCGTCCCGGCGGACAGTCCCCTGCTGTCCATGGACAACGTGTTGTTGGCTCCCCATAATGCCAACAGCAGCCCGGAGGCATGGGAAAAGGTGCATCACAATACGATTGCCAACCTGCTAAACGGGTTGCGATCCGGGAGGCGACCATGAGGACAGCCTTGATATCGGGTGTTTCAAGGGGCATAGGCCTTGCCACCGCCCGGCTTTTTCTGAAGGAAGGGTGGAGGGTGATCGGAACAGACTTAAAAATGGACATCTCTCCCTGTGAAAACCTGACATGCCATGAGTTTGACGCATCCGACCCGGACGAATCCTCACATTTTTTTGACGAGCTCAAGGCAAAAGGGGTCGCTGTCTCCGCGTTGGTCAACAACGCCGCGGTCCAGATCTGCAGGCCCCTGGTCCAGACCACTCCCGAGGAGTGGGAAAAAGTCATCCGAAACAACCTAAGCTCGGTCTATCTGATGGTCCGGAATTCATATCCCCTCATGAAGGAATCGGGAGGGGCAATTGTCAACGTGAGTTCAGTCCACGCCAACGCCACTTCAGCCAACATTGCAGGTTATGCGGCAAGCAAGGGAGCCATGGTCTCCCTGACCCGGGCCCTGGCAATTGAACTTGCCCCTGACAGGATCAGGGTCAATGCCGTACTCCCCGGGGCAGTGGATACCTCGATGCTCCGGGACGGATTGGACAGGGGACACCTGGCTGACGCCGGAATTCAGGACCGTCTGAACCAGCTGGGGCAAAGGCATCTCCTGGGCCGGATAGGAAAACCCGATGAAATCGCCGAAGGGATCCTTTTCCTCTCGGACGAAGAAAGATCATCTTTTATTACCGGCCAGACCCTTGTGATAGACGGCGGCGCCCTGGCAAAACTGAGCACTGAATAAAATAGCCGGCCAGTAGGAATAAAGGAATAAAACGAGGGTTTTTTCCAAAATCAAAAGGAAAATCGTGTGGCAGACCTGATCAGCCGTATAAAAGAAAACCACCCAAAATTATTCTGGTTCCTGTACCGCTTTCGGCCGCAGGGTCTCTTTGGGATCCTCTGGGATACCGGGACCGGCCTGAAGGTCGACGGCCGTCAGGTGATCCCCTTCGGCGAAAGGATAAAACAGACTTTCAGGTATCGAGCGGCGGCGGCCGGGCTCTGCCTCACCGGGAATGAAAAAAAACTGAGGGATCTGAAGGACCGTCACCGCGGCCAAAGGGCGTTCATCATGGGCAACGGTCCAAGCCTCAACAAGTGCGATCTTTCCCTGCTCGGGGACGAGATCACCTTCGGGGTCAATTCGATATTTCTTAATTACGAAAAAATGGGGTTTCATCCTACCTACTACGTGGTCGAGGATGTGTTCGTTGCCGAGGACAGGGCGGACCAGATCAGCTCTTATCGGGAACCTGTAAAATTCTTCGGCAGCAATCTGAAATATTTCCTGGACCCGGAGGGGGAAACCATCTGGCTCAACGTCCGCAACCTGAGCATCGACCACCCCGAATTCCCCAGATTTTCCACGAACGCCATCAGGATGTTGTGGGCAGGAGGCACTGTATCCTACCTGTGCATGCAGCTTGCCTATTACATGGGGTTTTCGGAGATATATCTCATCGGATTTGACCACAACTACGTCATCCCCGAATCGGCCCGGGTGGAGGGCATCAACATCACCTCCCAGGATTCTGACCCCAACCACTTTCACCCCGATTATTTCGGAAAAGGATACAGATGGCACGACCCCTGTGTCGAACGCATGGAAAACGCCTACAGGAAAGCGAAACTTTTCTTTGAAAAAAACAATGTAAAAATCTTCAACGCAACAATCGGCGGGCACCTCGAGGTTTTCCCGAGGGTCGATTTTGACAAACTTCTCAACAAACAATTAATTGGGCTCACAGGTTCGGCAAAGCAGCTTGATGAATTTAATTCGGGAAGGGCAAGGTCAAGATGAAAACAGTGATTCTGGCGGGCGGGTACGGAAGCAGGCTCAGCGAGGAAACAGTGCTCAGGCCGAAGCCGATGATCGAGATCGGAGGGAAACCGATTCTCTGGCACATCATGAAAATCTACTCCGCGCAGGGCATCAACGACTTCATCATCTGTCTCGGCTACAAGGGCTACATGATAAAGGAATACTTCGCGAACTACTTTCTTCATATGTCCGACGTCACCTTCGACATCGGGAACAATGAGATCAAGGTGCATCACAAGCATGCCGAACCCTGGAAGGTCACCCTTATCGACACGGGTGAAAACACGCTGACCGGAGGACGCTTAAAGAGGGTGAGTTCCTATCTCGGGGATGAAGACTTCTGCTTTACCTATGGAGATGGAGTCGCCGACGTCAATATCAGGGACCTTCTTTCCTTTCACAACAGGCAGGCAAAACTTGCCACCGTCACCTGCGTTAAGCCTCCTGGACGTTTCGGCACCATGACGATCGACAAGAACATGGTAACGGGCTTCGAGGAAAAACCCGCAGGCGATGGAACCTGGATCAACGGAGGTTTTTTCGTCCTCTCCCCGGGGGTCATGGACTACATCAAAGGCGATGAGACGATGTGGGAAAAGGAACCCATGGAGAACCTGGTGAAAGCCGGCCAGATGGCTGTTTTTCAGCATAACGGCTTCTGGCAGCCCATGGACACGCTTCGAGACAAACAGCGGCTGGAGGAATTATGGAAATCGGGCCAGGCGCCGTGGAAGGTGTGGGAATAAAATGCCTGAATTATTTAACGGGGTTTTCAAGGGGAAAAAGGTTCTGGTCACGGGGCATACCGGCTTTAAAGGGGCCTGGCTCTCTTTCTGGCTGGGCAGACTCGGCGCCCGGGTCGTGGGTTACGCCCTTGAACCGCCCACGGATCCGAACCTCTTCGAGATCCTGAACCTTGAACAGGAAATGGTCCACATCATCGGAGACGTGCGTGACGCGGATCTTCTGGAAAGGACGGTGTCACAGGAAAAACCCGACATGGTTTTTCACCTCGCGGCCCAGCCCCTTGTCCGTCTTTCCTACCTGGATCCGAGGACAACCTACGAGACCAACATCATGGGTACTTTCAACCTCCTGGAGGCAGTCCGCAAGTCGGGCACAGTCCGCGCCTGCCTCCTTATCACCTCCGACAAATGCTACGAGAACCATGAATGGGTTTACGCCTACCGCGAGAACGACCCGATGGGAGGATACGATCCCTACAGTTCCAGCAAAGGCTGCGCCGAAATTCTCGCGGCGGCCTACAGAAGGTCGTTCCTGAATCCGGATAACCTGGACAGGCACGGCGTCAGCGTCGCGACCGCGAGGGCCGGAAACGTGATTGGAGGCGGTGACTGGGCCCAGGACAGGCTGATCCCCGACTGCATCCGCATGCTCTCGGAGAAAAAGACCGTAAAGATCCGGAATCCCGGGGCCGTGCGGCCCTGGCAGCATGTCTTAGAGCCCCTTTCAGGGTACCTTTGGCTGACGGCAAGGATGTGGAGTGAACCCGCGCTTTTCGCGGGCTCCTGGAATTTTGGCCCCAACAGCAGGGACAACGTGTCCGTCGAGGACCTTGTCAAAGGCGTGCTGGACCTCTGGGGCAGCTCAGACTGGAAACCCTCCGGAAGCGAAGGCGAAAGGAAAAGCGAACCGCACGAAACAACCTTTTTAAGGCTCGACTGCACCAAGGCCCACAACATGCTCCACTGGTTTCCTCTCTACGATATTAAAAAGAGTTTGAAGGAAACCGTGGCCTGGTACCGTGCGCAGATGCATGAAAAAGAAGCCGGGATCCGGCGCCTTACGATGGACCAGATCGAGCAGTACGTTTTAAAAGGGCAGAATGACGGAGTGGCCTGGGCTTTAACAGGAGGATCCCCTTGAAAAAAGAAGCTAAAATGAGAAAGGAAATACTCCTTGAAACAGCCCGGTACCACGATGCCGTGCACGGCTCGGACCCGCCTTTCGTTCCGGGCAAGTCCCGGATCCCCTACGCGGGCAGGGTCTTCGATGCAGCCGAGTTGGAAAACCTCATTGACTCCGCCCTGGATTTCTGGCTGACGGCCGGAAGGTATTCAGCAAAGTTCGAAGCTGAACTGGCGCAGTTCCTCGGTCTTGGCCATTGCCACCTTGTCAACTCGGGTTCCTCCGCAAACCTCCTCGCCTTCATGGCCCTTACCTCGGAAAAACTCGGGGATCGAAAAATCGAAAGAGGGGATGAGGTCATTACCGTGGCGGCGGGTTTTCCCACCACGGTGTCACCTGTAATCCAGTATGGTGCGGTTCCGGTTTTCGTCGATGTCGGCATCCCTTCTTATAATGTCGACTGCGACCAGCTGGCAGAAGCCCTCTCCCCAAGAACCAGGGCAGTGATACTGGCTCACACTCTGGGGAATCCTTTCGACATTGACAGGGTGAAGTCGTTTTGCGACAGGAACCACCTTTGGCTTCTGGAGGACAACTGTGATTCCCTCGGTTCGCTCTACAAGGATAGATATACCGGGACGTTCGGCGATATAGGCACGTCCAGCTTCTACCCGCCGCACCATATCACGATGGGCGAGGGTGGGGCACTGTACACGAATGAGGAGAAACTCTCTTCCATCGTACTTTCCTTGAGGGATTGGGGGCGGGACTGCCGCTGCCCCTCGGGGATGGACAACACGTGCGGCAAGCGGTTCTCCCAGCAGTTCGGAGAGCTGCCCTACGGTTATGATCACAAGTATGTCTACAGTGATTTCGGGTACAACCTGAAAGCCACCGATCTTCAGGCAGCCATCGGCTGTGCCCAACTTGAAAAACTCCCCGGTTTCATCGCTGCCAGGCGGAAAAACTTCAGTTCCATCCTGGAAGGCCTTTCCGACCTTGAAGAGTTTTTTATCCTTCCGGAACCCACACCTGAAAGTGAACCCAGTTGGTTCGGCTTTCCGCTGACGATCAGGGAAAAGGCTCCTTTTTCAAGGGAAGAGCTCGTCCGACATCTGGAAGAAAACAATATTCAAACACGGATGCTCTTCGCCGGGAATATCATCAAGCACCCCTGTTTTGACAAGATGAGAAGGGAGAAGTCAGGCTACAGACAGGTCGGAGATCTCGCCAACACGGAAAAGATCCTGCAAAAAACATTCTGGATCGGGGTATATCCGGGCCTCACGGCGCAGATGATCGGTTTTATCAGTGACTGTATCCATTCTTTCACCCGGTCCCGATCCGGTAACCAGACCGGTCCCGGACAATGAAAATGGATGAAGAAATAAAGATCACCACGAAAACGGCACTGGTTACGGGAGGAACGGGGTTCATAGGTTCCAACCTGGTCCGGAGACTGGTGGCTGACGGATGGGAAGTCCATTGCCTTGTCCGGGAAGGTTCCAACCTGGATGTTCTTTCTGAGGTAAAGGATGAAATCACTTTTCACCAGACGGATGGCTCGACGAAAAGTGTGGTTGACATTTTTCAAAGATCAAAACCGAAAATCGTTTTCCATCTCGCAGCCTTTTCAAAACACCCATATGACCTGGAAGAACTGATCCCGATGATAAATTCCAACATTGCACTCCCTGTCCAGGTACTTGAAGCCATGAGGCGGACCGGGGTTGACTTCATGATAAATACCGGCACCTTCTGGCAGCATTACGAGGGAGACCCCTACAATCCCGTCTCCCTTTATTCTGCGACAAAACAGGCATTTCAGGACATTTTGAGGTTCTACACCCAAACCCATCCCATCAGGGCGATCACCCTCATCCTCTTCGACACCTACGGCCCGGGGGATCCGAGGCCCAAATTATTCAACCAGTTAACGGATGCGGCCCGGACCGGACATCCGATGAGGATGACGCCCGGTGAACAAATGCTTGACCTTGTTTATATCGATGACGTCGTCGAGGGATATATGATGTCCGCGAAACGCCTGGTTTCCGGGCAGGTCAGCAACCACGAATCGTTTGCCATCAGCGCCGGGGAGCACATCCGGTTAAGGGACTTCGTCGATCTTTTCCAGAAAACCCTTGGGAGCAAAATCCAGATCCAATGGGGCTCCATTCCCTACAGGGAAAGAGAGGTGATGGTGCCGTGGTCGGAGGGCGCACCACCTCCGGGATGGGAGCCGAAAACCAGCCTCCAGGAAGGATTAAAGAAGACTTTCAACGGACTTGAAAAGGGGAAAACCTCACCTGGCCCTTCCGCCAAGACAAGGTATCGGCACCAATGACCGGGGATAAAACTGTTGCTGCCAGCATCCTTATCCCCGTTTTCAACAGGGAACACCTTGTGGGCCGGACAATAGAATCGGCTTTGAATCAGACCTTTGATGATTTCGAGGTCGTGCTGGTGGACAATGCCAGTACCGACAATACCTGGGAGATATGCCAAAAATATTCGGCCGCGGATGATCGCATTAAATTATTCAGGAACGAGACCAATATCGGGATGGTTAAAAACTGGCTGGCCTGCCTCGATAAATCCAGAGGCCATTTCTCCTGCTTTCTCTACTCGGATGACGAACTTTATCCTGACTTTTTAAAAAGGACCATCCCCTGCTTCACCAGGGAGATCGGCCTGGTCTTCTGTCCCGCCCGTATCGGGACCAGCCATGAAAAGGGCACCCTTCACTACCAGTGGAAGGAAAAAGACTCGATATGCCCAAGCTTCGAATTCATTGAGGATCAGCTGAAACCGGGAGGCCTGCATCTCGTTTCACCCGTCTGCGGGGTCTTCAGGACCAGGGACCTGAAAAAAAATACCCTGACGGAAATCCCGTCGCCATCCCTGGATTCCTTCCACCTCCACGGCGCAGGGATCGACCAGCTCATCTACCTTTTAACCTCCCTGGATTATCCCAAGGTGGCTTTCATTTCCGAACCCCTCGTATTCCTCAGGGCCCACGCCGATTCCTACACGATCTCGGATCCTGAAGGAGATCTCTGGCAGCGCTATGAGCAGGGTAGAATCTGGTTTTCGGAAAATTATTTGAAAAACAACCGGAAAATCCTGGATAAACTCCTGTGCAAGGTCTGGCTTCAAACAATTCTATATAACCACCGATGGGCCTGGCCTTCCTCTGTTTTTTCCAGGTACTCCTTCAATCCCCATCGTTTAAACGTCCCGGTCACCGTTTCCGAGACAGTAAAATTTTTTTTCAGACGCTTAAAAAGGCCAGTCCTCTTTCATCGTACCTGAGACGCTCACAGCGACATTGAGAGGGGAAATTTACAAAATCCGGTCAGCCCAAAGGATACCATGTTGATGAAACTGAAAGACCAGAAAGAGATCCCGCCTCCTCCGCCCGGCCGGGCAGGGTGGCCTTGGACCGGGGACCCCCCTGCCGTTCCCGGCACCCTCACCGACGGATCCCCATGGCCGAAGATCTCAGTCGTAACCCCCTCTTACAACCAGGGACGGTTCCTTGAAGAAACGATAAGGTCGGTCCTTCTTCAGGGTTACCCCAACCTCGAGTACATCATCATGGACGGGGGAAGCACCGACGGGAGTGTCGACATCATCAAAAAATACGAACCCTGGCTGAGTCACTGGGAGACACGGAAGGACAGGGGACAGAGCCACGCCATCAACAGGGGGTTCCACCGGTGTACGGGAGATATCCTTGCATGGCTCAACAGCGATGATATCTACACCCCGGGCGCCCTTCCGACCGTTGCCGCGTGTGCGGCCGACCACCCGGAAGCCGGCGCTTTCGCCGGCGGTTCCCAGGCCAGGGATCCGAAAGGCAAGATCCTCGGGGAAAAACACCCGCCCGGGCTTTCCTTCGACGATATTCTTCGATGGGACGAGCCCAACCTGCCCCAGCCCTCCTGCTTTTTCCGGAAAGAAATCTGGCAAAAGTGCGGTCCCCTGGACGAGGGGCTTCATTTTGTCATGGACTACAATCTCTGGCTGAGCATTGCCGGGCAGTCCAGTTTTATGGCCATCCCCGGGGTTCTGTCGCAGTACACGGTCCATGAAAAAGCAAAAACCAGCGACCCTCAAAATAAAGCCGACCATCTCCTGGAAAAATTCCTTGTCCTGGTCAGGCAATCCCCCGACCAGGGAAAGAAGATCGCGGCGGCCAAACTGAAACGCTACATGATCGGCTACAATCTCGCTGTCAGATTTATCCCCGGAAGAGTCCTGAATTTTCTTACACGCATTCTGATGAAAAAAAACCGGATCCCCGGGGATTAAGGGCGCTTTCCTTCTTTTCCGATGTGGTGAAAAGCGCAGATCTCAAACTTTGAACGGAAAGTCAGATGTCCAATCTTTTGATCATAACAGCGCATTTTCCGCCCGACATAGGCGGAATTCAGAACATGTGCTTTGACATTTATAAAATCCTTTCCAGGGATCACCAGGTCCATGTCCTCACTCGAGGCGTCAAGGCTCCTGAAAAAGACCCGAATGTCCACCGAATAGGGAAAATGAACCTGCCCTTGTTTAACATCCGCAGCCTGCTTCCCATGATAAGGCTGATAAAAAAGAACAGGATCGACCTTGTTCTCTCGGGGAGTTTAAATACCGCTTTTGCCGCCGGACTGGCCGCTTCGATCATGAACATCAGGTGTGCGTCCCTGGCACATGGGTTGGACATCCTCTATCCAAACCCTCTTTACAGGTTCGCGTTAAAGTCGGCCTTTAAACGCCTCGATCTTGTTTCGGCCAACAGCCGGAACACGAAACGACTCCTTGCCGGAGCGGGATATGATGAAAAACGGATAAGGGTCATCCATCCCACCATTCCCGAAAAACACGTTGACCGGATCCTGGACCGTAGTCTGGACACGCAGGCGGTAAAGGAAAAATACGGGCTTTTAAACAAACCCGTTCTGTTAAGCGTGGGAAGGCTCGCGCCGAGAAAAGGGCTTTACCCCTTCGTGAAACGATCCTTTCCTCTCATTTTAAAGGAAATCCCCGACTGCCAGCTCGTCATCGTCGGGGACAGCATCCGTTCGGATATAAAGGGATCGCAAATTTCCAGGATCATGGCTGCCGCAAAGGACTTGGGGATTGACGGAAACATCAAGGTGCCCGGTCACGTCGACGATGATGAACTGCTTGAGATCTACCATGCCTGCGACCTGTTCATCTTCCCGGTCCAGAATATCCCCGGGGATGTTGAAGGGTTCGGCATCGTGGCTCTCGAAGCTGCCCTGGCCGGGAAACCCTCCCTGGGGACCCGGGCCGGCGGCATTCCCGACGCCATCCTGGATGGGAAAACGGGCAGGCTCGTTGATCCCGGAGACCATGAAGCCTTTTCACGGGCTGCCCTGGAAATGCTCTCCGATAAATCGAAACTCCAGGAACTGGGGTCAGCCGGGGAAAAAAGAGCTCTGAAGGAATTTTCCGTCGGCGCCCTCAAGCCTGTCTGGGAGGGCTTTATAAAGGAAGTTTTTAACCGGCAAAAGGGATAACCTGTAAAAATGAAAAAGATCCTCATCGACATCCTTCATCCGGCCCATGTCCACTTTTTCCGCAACGCCATCAACGAGCTTCGGGAAGGTGGAAACAGGGTTTTGATCACCTCGAGGGATAAAGACATCACCCACCGGCTCCTCGACCTTTATGGATTCGACTACATCCCCTTGAGCACGGAAGCCGGATCAAAGATCCTTCTGGCCAGGGAACTCCTTTTACGAAACGCGAAGCTTTTCCGGATTGTGCGCAGGGAGAAGCCCGATGTCCTTGCAAGCATCGGCGGCACCTCAACGGCCCAGGTGGGCTTTATTTTAAGAACCAGGAACCTCATTTTCTACGATACCGAAAACGCAACCGTTTCCAACCTGATCTCCTACCCCTTTGCGAGCGAAATCCTCACGCCCGACTGCTATAAGGGCCGGGTCCCGGAGGGAAAGCATCTCAAATACCCCGGGTATCACGAACTGGCCTATCTCCATCCGGACCGGTTCACCCCTGACCCGGAGGTTCTGCGGGCCAATGGCGTCAACCCCGACGAACCCTTTTCCGTGGTTCGCTTCGTTTCCTGGAAAGCCCTTCATGATGCAAAGGCAAGGGGGTTTTCAAGAGAGCAGAAACTGAGCCTGGTCCAGGCTCTGGAAAAATTCGGGAGAGTGTACATAACATCCGAAAAACCGATGCCAGATCCTCTTGAAAGGTTCCGGCTCCCCATACCTCCCCACGAGATCCATCATCTCCTGGCCTTCGCCCGGCTTTTCATAGGAGAGAGCGCCACCATGGCCTCGGAAAGCGCCATACTGGGGACTCCTTTCGTCTACCTCGACCCGGTCGGCCGCGGCTATACCGACGAACAGGAAAAAAGATACGGCCTGGGGTTTAATTTCCGATCCGGGCAGGCGGAAGGATCCATTGAAAAGGCCGTTGACATCCTTAGCGCAAACCTGAAAGACAGCTTTTCTTTCAGGGAATCCAGGGCGAGGATGCTTAAAGAGAAGGTGGACGTGACCAGGTTCATGGTCGAAAGGCTTTCAGGATCAGGGGCCCCTTCCGGAGTACTCTAACCTGACCAAAGAGGTTGAACCCGCAAAAAAATAACGATAAGGTTACGCGATGAACAAAATCCTGCCGGCCATCAGACAATCCTTTGAAAAGCGGCCCTTTGCCTCATCTGCCCTTCTCATCACGGCGGTGGTTTTCCTCTTTTTCTCCAACAGCTTTACAGCCGACTGGCATTACGACGATTTCCATCACATCAAGGAAAACATCAATATCCGGAAAATCTCCAACATCCCCAAGTTCTTTTCGGATCCAACCACCTTCAGCCGCAACCCCGGCACCGCAATGTACAGGCCGCTGCTCATGACCACCCATGCCCTGAACTACTGGTTGGCCATCCAGATGAGCCGGAACGGCTACAACGTGGTCGGTTACCACATCGTCAACCTGTTCTTTCACATCATGGCCTCGCTGGCCGTGTTTTTCATGGTTTTCTTCCTCTTTCAAAAGTTCACACCGGTCAAGAAGATCAACCCGATCCTTCCGGGGGTGTTTGCCGCCCTTTTCTTCGGGTTGCACACGATCAACACCGAAACCGTGGTATATGTTTCCTCCCGGTCCACCGGCATGTCCACAGCCTTTGCCCTTTGGGCCATGTACCTCTACATGAAAGCCTCCGAGGAAGGGAAGACCACCCACCTTCCCTCCCTGGCCCTTTCCGCAGGGGCTTTTGCCTGCGGGCTCCTGTCTAAAGAGATCGCCTTCACCCTCCTTGCCATGATCATCTACTATGAGTTTTTCGTTCACAGGGAATGGAAGGAAGGACTTCCCCTGATCACCTCATGGAAAATCGTTTTCTACAGATGGTTTCCCTTCCTTTTTACGGCCGCCGCCTACCTGTATGTCCGGCATCTCGTCCGGGGGGAAAACCTGGTAACCCGCCTTTTTTCCAAAGGAGGATCACCGGCCGCAAAAAGTCTCGTTTCCCAGCTTGCCACGCAGACAAAGGTCCAGATCGTTTATTTAAGGGAACTGCTCTGGCCGACGGGTCTTTCCATCGACAAGCCCTTCAAAATAAGCCAGTCCTTTGCAGAACCGGCCGTTGTGGTGTCTTTGCTGATCATCATCGGGATCATCTTTTTTGCCTGGATTATCCGCAAAAAGTATCCTCTCGTAACCTTCGGCGTATTCTGGCTTTTCACGGCCCATCTGCCGACCGCCCTCTTCAGGCTCAACGTCATCATGAACGACCACCGGGTCTATCTCCCCGGCTTCGGTTTCGTCCTCATCTTCACGGTGGTGACAGCCAGGCTCTACGTACGCTTCCGGGAGGACGGGGGACTCTACTTCAAGGTCTTTTCTGCCATTGCCCTGTCGATACTCATCCTTATGGGACTCGGGACATTCAAGAGGAACATGGCCTTCGCCACAGAGGAGACCATGTGGAAGGATGTCATTCTCAAGGACAGGAAATCGGTGCGGGGATACAACAACCTCGGGATCTGGTACGAACAGCACGGAGAATATGAACAGGCTCTGGCTCACTACAAGCAGACCATCAAACTGGCACCCATGTTCCCCAACCCCTACATCAACATCGGCAACGTCTATCACAAGCAGAAAAAATTCGATCCGGCGGAAAAGTGGATGAAGCGGGCCATCCAGTTAGACCCCAATTCCGCCCTGGCCAATTACAACCTGGGGAATATCCTCAGGGAGGCCGGCAAGACGGGGGAGGCCATCAACGCCTACAAGAGGGCCCTGGAACTGAATCCACGCTACATCGAGGCGGCCAACAACCTTGCCAATGTCTATTTCAAGATGAAAAAATTCCCGGAAGCCATCCGGTACTATAAACATGCCCTTGCCATCGATCCGACCTTCGCGATGTCCTACTACAATATAGCCCTGGCCAATGAAAACCTCCGCCAGTTCGAAGAGGCTATCGAAAATCTTGAAAAGTTCATGCGGTTCTGGATCGGAGACAAGAAGTACCTGAACCTCGCCCGGAAGAAAATCGAGAACCTGCAGGGGCGAAAATAACAAATACCAAGGGAACGCTCAATAAACCGCTCCCCGTTTTTTAACACAATCCCCCGCTGTTAAAACAGCCCCTTACATAATGACGGCTTAAGCATAGCTGTGCAGACCCGAGATGAGGTAGTTGACCCCGACATAGGTAAACAGCACGGCAGCAAAGCCGACAATGGAGAGAACCGCAGTCTTTTTCCCCTGCCAGCCCCTTGTAAGCCTGGCGTGCAGATAAGCGGCGTAGATGAACCAGGTGATGAGGGACCAGGTTTCCTTGGGATCCCAGCTCCAGTAGGTGCCCCAGGCATAATTGGCCCAGGCAGCCCCCGTGATTATCCCCAGGGAGAGAAGGGGAAACCCCACGGCGATGGATTTGTAATTGATCTCATCGAGGAATTTCAGGTCGGGAAAAAGAGCCAGAAGGGAATCCTTTTTCATCCCTCTTTCTTCGGCCTTCGCCTTGACCAGGTAGAGGGCGGAGACCCCGAAAGAAACCGCGAAAGCCCCGTAACTTACAAAGGAAGTTATCACGTGGTACAAAAGCCAGTCGCTCTGGAGAGCGGGGACAAGGGGCCTGATCTCGTCCGGGAAGAACAGGGCGTTTGCGGCAAGGATAATGAAGGCGATAGGGGCCACGACCGCACCAAGGGTCTTCTGCCTGAACTTCCACTCCAGCAGCAGATATCCCGCCATGACGCAAAGGGCAAAGAAACTCATGGATTCGTACATGTTCGACAAGGGAGCGTGCCCGATCCCCAACCTGTACGATTCAACCCATCGAAGACCTTTTCCGACCGTGTGCACCACTACCCCCGCGGCGGCGACGGAAGTGGCGACCCGGCCCACTCCCCGGGTGCGGAAAGCGAGATAGGCGACATAGAAAAAAGTGGCGAAAAGATAGAAAAAAGTGGCCAGGATATGGAAAGTCGAACTGTCCATCGGGAATTTTTACCTCTTGAGGGATTCCTTGAGTTGGGAAAGGGTATTTTCAAAGGCCTTTTCAAAGCTGGCCGGATTTCTGTTGGTGGTTCCCGCCATGAGAACCGCAGTTTCATCAGGATCCATTTCCACCTTGACCCAGACACGCTGGTGGACGACGAAAAAGGCCAGGTAAAGCCCAAGGATCATGACGAAGCAGGCCGCCCAGATAATGGGAACACCTGGATCCCAGGCAACCTGGAGCCCGGTGTATTCAACGATATCCATGTCCTGAATCCGGAAATAGACGGGACCTCCCCGCATTCTGTCTCTTTCAGGAGTATCGGACAAAAGAAAAAATTCCCTGTTGGAACCCCCGAGGATCTGGGCGAGCCTTGCCCCCGTCTGTCCCCCGCCCGCGTTGGGGATAATTTCCTGGAGAACGTAGAACGAAGGATCACCCATCACCCGGAACCGCTGACCGGGATGAACGGTGACAGCAGGCCCGGAGATTTTTCCTGCCGGGTCCAGAACCTGGAGAGTCACATTGGAACCCCGGTCAATGCCATAGCTGGATTGATAGAAGTAGATCCCGTCCACAATCAGTGGATGGTTCACCTCGATCCTCTTTTTCAGGACCTCCTGTCCATCCCTTAGGATGGTGAGATCGGAATAATAGTCCTTTGGCTGCATTGTCCCCGGATAATAGACGACCTGGAAATCATCACACCTGATGGAAAAACCGAGTTTTATCGCCGCCGGCCGGTTCCTCAGCGGCACGCGGTCTACCGTCTGTCCCTCCGCAAGGGCCACGAACCCCTTGAACCCCATGACACCCCCGTAAAGGGCGCCTAATGCGAGGAGGAGAATGCTCAGGTGAACCACGTAAGCCCCCATCCTTCCGAACCGGCCCTTGTCAACGAAAAAGGTGACTGAACCTGGGCCCCGCGTTTCCCGCAGTTTCCCGTAGTTGTTTTTCAGCACCTCCCTGGCCGACTTCACCGCCTCCTCGGGACTCACCTTTCGGCGCACGGATCCCTTGAATTTCGATCTGGCAAAAAGACCTTCATCAAGGACTTCCGGCGACTGGGTCATGGTCTTCCAGGTCCTTGGAAAGCGCTTTGTGCTGCACAGGATAATGTTGATCAGAAGGAGGACCAGGAGGCTCAGGAACCACCATGACCGGTACATGTCGTCGAGGGCCAGGAAATGGAAAACCCTCGCGAGACCCGGCCCGTATTTCTGCAGGTATTGATCCGGCCTGGCATTCTGGATGATCAACGTACCGAGGATGGACGTGAGGGCCAGAATGATGAGAAGGGTAATGGCAAGGGTCACCGAGGCCAGGGAATCGAAGACGGTCGTGAGAAAGCCTTTTTCCCCGCGGGGTTGCGCCTTGGAAGAGGACGGATCCTTCATCTTTTCAGATTTACCATTCAACGCGGTTTGTAAACTCCTTTAATTTAGGGGAAATGAAGGGGGCGGCTCTCGCCGCCCCTCCTCATGTTGAATTTCAGAAAAACGCTTCTTAATTACTTGGGATGACATTCATTGCATTTGGTAGGACCTTTTGCCTGCTCTTTGTGGCATCCGCGGCACTGGTCATGGAAAGCGGTCTTTCCGTCCGGGGCGCTCGCGTCTTTACCATGGCACTCGAAGCAGCCCTTGATATCAGCTTCGGTCTTGGCCGCGTGGTGACACGTAAAGCATTCGGTAAGCTCTGTGTGCCCTTTGTGACTGAAGGTTACCGCGGATTTCTTGTCCCCGCACTTTTTGATGGTGATCTGATCGGGGGGGTCACCTGCGATGGCCAGGGATACCGAAAAGGCCATGGCCACGGCGATGGCGACAGCAATGATGGTCCACTTCCTATTCATCCTTTTACCTCCTGAAGATTGGGGAAAAAAGCTCCTTGATCTTAGCCTCGAAAACGATTGAGGCTGTATACCACATGTTGATTTACAGTGTCAATTAAGCAGTCAAAAAACAGAACAGGATAGTACAAGTCCTGGTTATAGTATTAATTACGGTTAAGTTCATGGTTTTGGCATTAGGAAAACCACGTGTCGGAAAAACGTTACCGATGGTTCTAACTGTATCTTCTTATTACTATTTTTCTCTTCCTCCTCCTTCCACAACACCGAGGACGTAGTTTTCCGGGTCAAGGTAGCGATGGGCGACATCCCTCACCATTTCAGGGGTCACGGAGAGGATCCGGTCCTTGTACTCCAGTACTCTTTCAAGATCCTGGCCATACAATTCCGGGAAGCAAACCTCATCCGCCCTGGCCTGAAGGGACTGAAGCTGGATCTGTCTGGTCCCGATCAGGTAGGTGGCTGCCCTTTTCATCTCATCTTCGGAAACCGGCTCACTGCGGAGTTTTCGGATCTCCTTTAAAAACCCTTTCACAGCTTCCTTCTCCCTGGATGGGTTGGTCCCGATCCCGAAGGCGATAAAACCCGGATCGACGGCCGGAACCACGAAAGAAAAGACGCTGTAAGCCAGACTTTTTTTATCACGCAACTCGGTAAAAAGCCTTCCTCCCTGCCCTGCCAGAACAGCGTTTAAGACTTCGAGGGCGTCACGATCCCCGGAAGAGAAGGAGGGCCCCGGGTATCCGAGGATTATGTGGGTCTGGGTCTTGTCCTCCATCTTTTCGCGAAGGGAAACAACACCCGATCTTGGCATCTCAACCGGGATAGGCCCAGGATCAAAGGGTTTTCCGGTAAGATCACCGAAATGACGCTGAGCCAGATTGTAGGCCTGCTCAACCGTGATATCCCCCGCCAGGGAAAGGACCATTCCCTCCGGCTGGATAACGGAGCCCAGCATGGAGAGGAGATCCTGGCGGCTCAGGGAAGCGACGGACTTTTCTGTTCCCATCACCGGGAAACGGAAAGGGTGTTCCGAATAGAGCCCCTTCAGGAAGAGGTCCAGCGCCGAGGCGGTCATATCATCCCGGCGGGCCCTGATTCCACTGATGATCCTTGCCCGGGCAAGCTCGATCTCTTCCGGGGGAAGTTCCGCTTCCGTCAGAATTTCCCTCATGAGTTTAAAACCGTCCTCCAGGTCCGGGCTGAGGAATTTCCCGGTGATCCCGAAACTGTTTCTTCCCGAGAATCCGCCAAGAGAAGCAGACATGTCGTCGAGTTTCCTGGCTATTTCCACGGCAGAGTGTTTTGCCGTTCCTCTTGTGATCAGGTGAGCGAGCATATTGAAAAGCCCCTGGGTCTTTTCGGATTCAAAGCGTGTGCCGCCAAGAACACCCATCCTGGCTGTCACAAGGGGGAGCCTGCTGTCTTCCCTGACGAGAAGGGTGATCCCGTTGGGAAGAACACTGCGGTAAACGGAGGGCGATCCACCCCTCTCCTCTTCCTCACCAGGCCTGAGGGTTTCATGAAGAAGACGGGCAACGGTCCGGTCATCCGGTGGAGTTGCCTGATCCGCCGAGAGGAACCCCACCGTGGCTTTTTCCGGACGAAAAACACGACGCGACACATTCAGGATGTCCTGAGGATCCACCGACTGCAGCCGCGAATAATAAAGGCTGTCAAAATCCAGATCCCCCACGCTCATGGCAATGTATCCGATATCCCTGGCCTGGCCGCCGACAGACTCCCTTGAAAATACTTTTTCGCTTATGATCTGTCTCCTGGCGCGTTCCAGTTCCTCGGTACTGACAGGTTCGGTCTGGAGGAGGGAAATCTGTTTGAGAACCCCTTTTAAGGCCTCAAGAGTCATCTGCTGGGATATTGCCGCACCAATGACGAAAAGCCCGGGATCAGAGGGTGTATAGGCAAAGGCCCAGGCGTTGTGGACCAGGCCCGTGTCCCTGAGTTTGACAGGAAGCCGGGAGCTGCGTCCCCTGGAAAGGATCGCGGCAGCAAGATCAAGGACCGGCGTTTCAGGATCCTCCAGATCCCCGATGGGAAAAGAAAGCGCCAACCGGGCCGGTTCGGATTCCATTTCGACGCGAAAGGTCCTGTATTCTTCCTGTGGAGGTTCCACAATTTCCTGCCTGGATCCTACCTGCCGTTCCGGGCCGGAGAAAAGGTCCCGGGCAGATTCGATGACATCATGGCCCAGAACACCTCCGACAACCACCAGCTTCATGTTCTCCGGTACGTACCAGGCCCGGTGGAACCGGATCATGTCCTTGCGGGAGATCCCGGCCACCGATTCGGGACTTCCGATCACCGTTCTTCCGTAAGGGTGGACTTTGTAGGCGGTCTGGAACATCTCCCGATTGAAGACCCTCCAGGGATTATCCTCCGCGCGGTGGATCTCCTCGATTACCACCAGTTTTTCCCTCTCGAGCTCGTCGGGATCGAAAAGGGGGTTTAAGACGGCATCGGCGAGGATGGCCAAACCTCTGGAAAAGAACTCCGATGCGATGGTGACATGATAAACCGTGTTTTCCGCCGAGGTATAGGCGTTGATATCGCCTCCCGAGGCTTCGACAGACCTGGCGATCTCCCCCACATCGAATTTTTTGGTTCCCTTGAAGATCATATGCTCGAAAAGATGGGCGACTCCTTCTTTCCCGGCCGGTTCGTCCCTGCTTCCCGCTCCGACCCATACCTGGATCTCCACCACCTGAAGGGCAGGTTCCTCGCGGACCAGAACCTCCATCCCGTTGGGAAGTGTGTGGGAAATTGTCTCGGACCGATCCACGAAAGCGGTGGCTGCTGAAGAGGTGCAAACGAGGGAAGCGGCAAACAGCGCTGCCCCAACCAGCACCTGGAGCAGGCCAGACCTGAAACGGCCGAAAAGTATCACCGGAAACTCACGCTCATGAAAAATTGGATTCAACTGCCTTCCCTCCTGACCGGTCAGAAACCGGTTTTCCAGCCTGATCTTCCGAACCAGGGCATTTCACAAAAACGGCCTTCAAGATCGGTGACCCGGCCAGCCTCAAGATCTGCCGTCCCGTTTTCCGGGGATCCGATAAAAACCGTCAGAGCCCCGAAACGGCCCCCGGCCGCTATATTTTCCTGAACGTCATCGATAAAAATCGTCTTGGAAAGAGGATGGGAGAGCATCCCTGATGCTTTCTCAAAGGCTCCCCGGTGGGGTTTGCCAAGAAATCCCGTTTTTTCCAGATCACAGATCCCATGGAAAAAACCCTCAATGCCCATTGTTTCCAAGACCCTCCTCGCGTGTTTGCCGGAAGCGTTGGTGAAGATCACCATGGGCAGATCGATGGATCCGAGGAAGGAACTCAACCGGGGGTCAGGACCAAGCAGCTCCTCCACGGGAATATCGTCATGGACAAACTCCATGAACCCTTCGGGATCCACCTTATGCCGGGCCATCAACCCCCCGAGGGTGGTCCCGTAGCGAGAAATATATTCCCTGCGGAGGGCAAGGACCTCTGACGGCCCCAGCCCTGTCACCCGCGCGACAAACTCGCAGATCCTTTCCCTGATCAGGTCGAACACTCCCCTCTCCCGGGGATAAAGGGTGTTGTCCAGATCGAACAGGATCCCCCTGACCTCCCTGAGGCGGATATTCAAATCACGGGATCCTCTTTGTCTTTCATCGCAGGGCACGGAAAAACCTCCAAAAACCCGGGTTTGTCGAACATGGGGCAAAACAGGTTCGACATGATATATTGTCTTCCTGCTGACGGCAACCTTCCGGGCCCGAAAAGGAGCAGCCCATGGAAATGAAATGGATGACTACCCAGGAGATCAGAGCCCTGCAAGGGAAGGAGGTCCCGGTGGTTGTGCCCTTCGGTTCGGTAGAGGAGCACGGCCCACATCTTCCTCTTTCAACGGACACCCTTCAGGCCTGCGAGATCGCGGTCCGGGCCGCCGCCATCACCCCTTTGATCGTAGCCCCGGCCGTCCATTACGGGCAGTGCAGCAGTACAAGGAATCACCCCGGCACCATCACCTTGACCGGGGACACTTTAAGATCCCTTTCAGGTGATATCATCGAATCCTTTTCAAGGCAGGGTTTTTCCAGGATTATCCTTTTTTCAGGCCACGCCGGATCCATCCACATGGCAGCCCTCAGGGAAGCCGCCCAGAAAGCAGTCGAAAAGAATACTTCCCTGAAGCTGGCAGTGGTCTGCGACCTCGATCTCATCCGGGAATCGGCCGGGGATCTTGTTGAAACACCCGGAGACGGGCACGCGGGGGAAATCGAAACCTCCAGGATGCTGTTTATCAGCCCGGAACACGTCGGGGAACTTCCCGGTGAGGAATATCCCCGGTCCACGGGGAAAAGGGTCGTCCCGGACCCCGAACGCTACTGGCCGGGGGGAATATGCGGCAATCCCCGTGCGGCCAGCCCGGAAAAGGGACGTCTCCTTCTGGAAAGGACGGCACGGGCTCTCGCGGCGATCGTGGATGCCCTTGGGATGGAATAGAACTAAGTCCAGAGGGGTAGGGCGGGGTCCAACGTCCAAGGTCCAATGTCCAACGGGAAAGAGCCGTAACAAGTGACAGGTGGAAAGTGGAAGGAATAAGTTGTGCACCAGTGCACATGTGCACTCGTGCACTAATTTCCTCAATCCAAAATTCTCAATCCCCAATTATTTTGCACCTGTGCACCAGTGCACTCCGGCATTTGTGCCTCGCAAAAATCTGCCTGCCTCCTGCGCTTCACGCCTTACGTCGCCTCTCCCCCCTTACCATGAAACCGAGGATCATCGATCCTGCCGCAAGCACATTGAGAGAATCAACCCCCCTTGCCATGGGTATCCCGATCGAAAGCCCGAGACCCCGCGCTTCTTCCGAGGGGCCATGTCCCTCGTTGCCCAGAACCAGGATGGATTTCGGGGAAAAACGGACCGATAAAAAATCCGTGCCCTTCGACTCGGCCAGAAAAAGGGAATATCCCCCTTTCCGAAGGGATTCAAGATCCCTTCTCAAGATGCCGTGGAAAAGAGGCAGGTTAAAGACACCCCCGGCCGATGCCCTCACTCCCTTGGAGCTGAAGGGATCGGCGGTCCCGGGTCCAAGCATTACCCCCCGGATGCCCAGCGCCCACCCGGTCCTTATGATCCCCCCGACATTTCCGGGCTCCTGAAGACCATCCAGGAAAAGAAGGATTGATGGATCTTTCCCCTGGAGGAGAACACCGAAATCCCCGGGGGGCGGGATGCGGGCAACCCCGAAAACACCAGGCCCCGTCCGCACATCGGTAAGTTCCCGAAAGGTTTTCTGATCCAGCCCGTAAAAAGGAATCCGAGGGAAATACCGGCCCGCCTGATCAAGGTCGATCTCCCCACCTCCCTCCGCAAGGATCAGATATTCAAGAAAACCGGCCTTCTGAGCTTCCCTGAGAGCGCGTTCCCCCTCGACCAGGCAGAGTCCTTTTTTTTTCCTCAATTTTGACGAGGAAAGGGAACGCAGGGTCCTTAATTTTTCTCTGCTGAGGGGAAAAAGGTCGCAAAACAAGGAGTTTCCCTTTTTATATTATTAAATTACTTTTTTCTAATATTCCAATTTACCATTGACAGGATTCGGATGGAAGGTTACTATCACTATCATAATCTCGCAACAACCACTTATTCCATGAAAAATTGACCTGGGAGGAATGATCATGTCAGAAAGCAAGAACGTGTCTGTCATTACCGATGCCAATTTTGAGGAGGATGTCCTCAAAGCCGACCGGCCGGTTCTCGTTGATTTCTGGGCAGCCTGGTGCGCCCCCTGCCGTCTGGTTGCTCCAGTTCTCGATGAGATCGCAGATAGCTACGGCTCCAAGATCAAGGTATTCAAGATGGACGTGGACGGCAACTCGGAGACCGCACACAAATACGGGATTAGAAGCATCCCCACGATAATGATATTTAAAAACGGCGTCGTGGTAGACCAGGTCATCGGTGCCAACGCAGCCCAGATCAAGACGATGGTGGAAAAGAACACCTGATCAGATTCCAAAAAGGCAAGCAAAAACAATGAGCGGATATTCAATATATGAACTGGAATGCCCGTCGTGCCACCTTCAGTTCGCACAGATGATATCTGAACAGGAATCCCATCTGCCGGTTTTCTGTCCATCCTGCGGAGACACCCTGGAAAAGATCAAGAAGCTAAGCGGCACGGAACTCCTCACTTCCTGCGAGTACCAGTCCGGACAGGGCTGATGATATCCATGCCGGCAGGTGTCGGCATCATGAAAAAAAGGGCGGCCCGATTAAGGCCGCCCTTTTCATCGGGGAAATGACCGGATTACTCTCCCGGGTGAATGGCCTCCACGGGGCAGGTTTCGGCACAGTCACCACAGTCGGTGCAAAGAGCCGGGTCGATGACATAAGGATCCCCTTCACTGATGGCATCCACAGGACAAGCATCGAGACAACTTCCACAACCAGTGCATTCATCAGAAATCACATAAGCCAAAGCAGTCACCTCCTTCAAAATGTTTTTTTCGGTAACAAACAGGGTCTGGATAACCTCCCTCCCGACAAAAGTCAACCTAATTCTGGAAAAAAACCAAACAGTCCAGGGATGGAGTTCGCCCACCAGATTCACAAGGGGGTTCGGCACATCCTTCCACCACTTTCCGCCAAAAAGAAAAAACCGGTATCCGCTGCGGTTACCGGTTTTTTCAGGTGTTTCACCTTGTCCAAAGGGAGATTTTTAATACCCCTGGACTCCGGACTCCTTGTCCTCCGTAGCCTCTTGTCCGCCAAAGCTGAAGCGACGACGGATGGCGAAGGAGGATGAGCTCTGGACCGTCCTCAACTGCATTTTGAGTATCCGCAGGAATGGCATGTGGCACACCCCTCGGCAAATTCCAGAGTGCCGCCGCAGTCAGGGCACAAGCGTCCCAAAGAAGCGATGAGATCCTCGATGGCCGGGGTATTTTTCTTACCTGAAGGGAATTCCACCACTTTTTGGGGAACCCCTCCCCTTTCCCGCCGCATCTCTTCATACTGCCGGAGGGCTTTGGCAATAGCGTCTGAACACGACAGGATCATCTCGCCGTTCTGCCACAGGGGCGAGGGACACCTTATCCCGGAAAGCTGGCGCAGAACCGCTTCAACCTCGATACCGGATCTGAGAGCAAGGGAGATCATGCGGCTGACCGATTCGGACTGGGACGCGGCGCACCCCCCAGCCTTGCCCATCTGGGTGAATACTTCGCACAACCCTTTCTCATCCTCGTTGATGGTGATGTAAAGGTTCCCGCAGCCGGTTTTCATCTTGATCGTCATGCCGTGGGTACAGGTTGGCCTGGGCCGGGGTGTCGGACTCACGACACCTTCGGAATCTTCCCTTTTTGCCTCTTTTGAGGACCCGAAGGAAAGAACCTGCTCCTCCCTGCTTCCATCCCGGTAAACCGTAACGCCTTTGCATCCCAATTCGTAGGCCAGATGGTAGACGTCTTCGATATCTTTCACGGAGGCATCCCGCTGGAAGTTCACCGTCTTCGAAACGGCATTGTCCGTGTGCTTCTGAAAGGCTGCCTGCATCCTGACATGCCATTCGGGACTCACATCATGGGAGGTGACGAAAATCTTCTTGACCCAGTCGGGAATCCCGGCAATGTGCTGGATGGAACCTTTCTCGGCGATCTGCTCCATCAGCTCTTCGCTGTAAAAACCCTCTCTTTTCGCCACTTCGCTGAAGTAAGGATGCACCTCCACCAGTTTCTGGTGATCGAGGACATTCCTCTGGAAAGCAACGGCGAAAAGGGGTTCAATTCCGCTTGTAGTGTTGGCGATGATGCTGATGGTCCCCGTTGGCGCGATGGTCGTGACAGTAGCGTTCCTCACGGGGGGGCGGCCGGGAACCTCAAGTGCGCTTCCCTGGAAGGCGGGGAAGGGACCTCTCTCTTCGCCAAGGGCCTGCGAAGCTTCCCTGCCCTTTTCCTGGAGGAAGGTTATGATCTTCTCTCCCAGGGCCACAGCCTCTTCCGAGTTGTAAGGAATGCCCAATCTGAACAGCATGTCGGCCCAGCCCATAATGCCGAGGCCGATCTTACGGTTTGTCTTGGTGATCTCCTCGATCTGTCTTAAGGGGTACCGGTTCATCTCAATAACGTTGTCTAGGAAACGGACCGAATGCCTGATCACGAACTCCAGCCTGTCATAATCGATGGAAACACGGCTTCCATCGCTCCTGATCATCTTGGCCAGGTTGATGGAACCGAGGTTGCAGGATTCATAGGGCAAAAGAGGCTGCTCGCCGCAGGGGTTGGTGCTTTCGATCTCCCCCAGGGCCGGGGTCGGGTTATCCCTGTTGATGCGATCGAGGAAGATGATGCCGGGCTCCCCGTTCTGGTGAGCTTTCTGGACGATGAGCTGGAAAACGTCCCGCGCGTTGAGCGTGCCCGCCTCCTGACCGGAACGGGGGTTGACCAGGGGGTAATCCTTCCCCTCCTCAACAGCCCGCATGAATTCTTCGGTGAGGGCCACGGAGATATTGAAGTTGTTGAGCTGGTCGTTCTCCTCCTTGCACCGAATGAAATCAAGGATATCGGGATGGTCGACTCTGAGGATCCCCATGTTGGCTCCCCGCCTGGTCCCTCCCTGCTTGATCACCTCGGTCGCCTGGTTGAACACCTTCATAAAGGAAATAGGCCCCGAAGAAATCCCCGATGTGGACTGGACAACATCCCTTCCCGGCCGCAGACGGCTGAAGGAAAACCCGGTCCCCCCGCCGCTCTTGTGGATCATGGCTGTATGTTTTACGGCGTCAAAGATACTCTCCATTGAATCGCCGACCGGGAGGACGAAACACGCCGAAAGCTGCTGAAGCTCTCTCCCGGCATTCATCAGTGTGGGCGAGTTCGGGAGGAAGGACAGGGAGGCCATCAGGTTGAGATACAGATCCCGGGTCTCCTTGACCTGTTCCTCGGAGGCACCGAATCTCCTTTCCCCCTCCGCGATGTTCTCCGCCACCCTGCGGAAGAGATCCTCGGGAGATTCGACAGGCTGGCCGTCCGGCCCTTTTTTCAGATACCTCTTGGCAAGAACGACCCTGGCATTGTCGGACAATTCCTCGGGCAGAAGAGAAGCCCCGAAATCAAGGGTTTCCTGCCTTTTCTCCACACCGCGATAGACATCCCTAGTTTTGGTCACGGTCATGGCCCCCTCCGAAAACTCCTTGTTTTTAAAAAGGAAAAAATCCGCAATGAATCCCATATATTGTATTTCATAAAAAAACTAGCACAATATATGGTTAGTGTACAGGATTTTTTCGGGGAAAATATCAGAAACTTCCCGTATACAATACACAGGAAAAAGAAAGACCCCAAGGGGTGTTTTTCTTTAAATTGTCAAAACCTTTTCGGTTATGTTATCAATAAATTTTATCGAACTTTTCAATTGATCTTGCCGCCTGGCGCAAGCCATCCATCGACCGGAGGAGGGACCCGGAGAAAAAAGGGCGGCAGACTATTTCCTGCCCAGGGTGGAATGAAATATGGACAAACGAGAGGAAATCTACCGGCTGACATCCATGGTCCAGGCAGCCGGTTGAGCGGCGAAACTGGGTCCGGGGGACCTTTCGAAACTCCTTGATCCCTTCAAGTCCCGCGCTACGCTGGATGAGCGGATCCTCGTCAGGATGGATACGTCCGAGGACGCCGGGGTCTTTCGCCTTGACGCGGATACAGCCCTGGTCCAGACCCTCGACGTGATCACCCCCGTCGTGGATGATCCCCTGGACTTCGGCTATATCGCAGCGACGAATTCCTTTTCGGATATCTACGCCATGGGCGGTGCCCCTCTGACAGCCATGATGCTCCTGGCCTTCGACCCGTGCCACCTCTCTCTAGAAGGGGCATCCCTGATCCTGGAAGGAGCCTCAAAGGCCCTGAAAGAAGCTTCCTGCGCGCTGGTGGGCGGCCACACCCTGGAAGACAAGGAGATCAAGTTCGGCCTTTCGGTCACCGGGACGATCCATCCTCAAAAGATCGTCGCCAATTCCACCGCCCGGGCCGGAGATTTAATTTATCTGACCAAACCCCTCGGGACGGGCATTGCTTCCACTGCCAGGAAAGCCGGGATGCTCCCTGAAAAAACCCATTCCCTTTTCCTGGAAATCATGAAGACTTCCAACGGCCCGGCTTCGGTCGCAATGGTTAAAGCCGGTGTATCCGCGGCCACCGATGTGACCGGTTTCGGGCTTCTCGGCCATCTCTGGGAAATGTGCCAGGGGGCCAAGGTCGGAGCCGCCCTCGATTTTGGTTCCGTCCCCCTGCTGCCGGGCATTTTCGAACTGGTGGACATGGGACTGGTTCCCGGGGGCACCTACAGGAACCGGAGCTTCCTTGAAGGCCACGTCACGGAAATCGATGTCCCTGAAGCCAGGCTCCTCCCCCTCTTTGACCCCCAGACCTCTGGAGGCCTGCTCATGGCGATAGACCCTGAAAAAGCCGGGGACCTGGAAAGGATGCTGGGGAGATCCTCGGTCCCCCACTGGAGGATCGGGACCTTCACGGATGGGACGATGATCGAAGTAAAGAGGCAGGATTCCGTCTAAGGTCCAACGTCTAACGAAA
>Ga0272443_10001170_pt1 | contig 40559 bp, 33 predicted proteins | sample SSMAcet12_FD_193581 | JGI IMG/M metagenome (GOLD analysis project Ga0272443, IMG submission 193581) | Marine sediment archaeal communities from Little Sippewissett salt marsh, Falmouth, MA, United States - SSM-Acet-12 | ecosystem: Environmental > Aquatic > Marine > Wetlands > Sediment ...
CCACGGCGTCACGGGCCGCCTTTTGAGAGGTCACATCCAGCGTGGTGTATACCTCGAGCCCCTCACTGTAGAGGACATCGCTCCCGTACGTGGCCTGGATATACCGGCGGACATTCTCGGTAAAGTAGGGCGCTATCTTCTCTTTGTCTTCGGCCTGTTTCAGCTGTGTCGGAACGGCGAGGGCGGCTGCCTTTTCCTCCTCCGTTATGTACCCGTCCTCCGCCATCCGCTCCAGGACGTAGACCTGCCTCTGACGGGCGCGATTCGGGTGGAAGACGGGAGAATACCGGCTGGGGGCCTTGGGGAGACCGGCGAGGAGGGCGGACTCCGACAGGGTCAGCTCCCTGGCCGGCTTGCCGAAATAGTGCTGCGACGCGGCCTCGATGCCGTACGTCCCGTGCCCCAGATAGATGTGGTTCAGGTAGAGGTTGAGGATCTCATACTTCTTCAGATACCGGTCGATCTTGTAGGCAAGGATGGCCTCCTTCAGCTTCCGGATGTATTTCTTCTCGGGGGAGAGGAAGAGGGCCTTGGCCACCTGCTGGGTGATGGTGCTCCCCCCCTGGACGATCGTCCCCGCCTCCACGTTCTTGAAGAAGGCCCTGACGATACTCTGAAAATCGATCCCCTGGTGACGGAAGAAACGGGCGTCCTCCGCCGCTACAAATGACTGTATGACGAACCGCGGCAGGTCGGTGACCCGGACGACCTTCCGGTCTTCAAGGTAGAACTCGTCAATCAGCTGATCGTTGTCGGCGTACACCCGGGTGATGATGCTGGGCCGGTAGTCCTTCAGCGAGGAGATACTGGGCAGGTCCCCCATAAGGTAATAGATGAACCCCGCCCCGGCGAGGACCGGCAGGAGGGCCGCCAGCAGGATCCAGAGAAACACCCGCTTCATCGTCCATCGCCTCTTTGTTTTTTTGTGCCCCGCGCTGCCGGGCGGCTGTTTATTGTCGATCATTCTTCTTTCTCTGCTTCCGTATCATTCTCTTCGTCGTCTTCCTTCTCGGCCTGTTTTTTCTCCCCCGCCTTGACCACCCAGATGCTGATCTCGTACAGGAGCATCAGCGGCACGGCCATCAACGCCTGCGTGACGACGTCCGGGGGGGTAAAGAGAGCGGCGATGACGAACACCAGGAGGATCGCGTACTTCCTCTTCTGTGTCAGGGTCTTCGAACTGACCATCCCGATCCTCGCCAGAAAGAACATGAAGATGGGGAGCTCAAAGATAATCCCGAACGCGATCAGGAGCTTCATCGAGAAGGAGAGATATTCCTTCAGAGAGAGCATCGGGCGGATGAAGTCGTTCCCGAAGCCGACGAAGAACTTGAACCCGAACGGGAAGACGATGTAATACGCGAAGAGGGATCCCCCCAGAAAGAATATGGTGGAGAAGGTGACGAAGGGCGCCACCTGCTTTTTTTCGGATGCGAAGAGACCCGGCGACACAAACTTCCATATCTGGTAGAGGATGTAGGGACTGACCAGAAAGATGGACGCGAAAAAGGACACCTTCAGATAGGTAAAGAACGCCTCGGGGAGACCGGTGAATATCATGGAGCTGGTATCGGGAAGCACGGCGACGAGGGGGAGGGTCAGGGCCCAGAACAGCTTTTCCTTGAAGATGTAGCATACGGCGAAACCGACGGCGATCGCAATCAGGACCCGCGTCAGCCTGGTTTTCAGCTCTTCCAGGTGGAGCATAAAGGGCATCTTTTCATCTGTCTGTTCGGTCATATCTCAGGCCCGCACTCTCGTCTCATGGCCGGCATATCGTCCCGCCGGAGCGAATCCGGGTATTCTTGACAAAAACAATAAAAAAGTCAATCATTTTTAGCTCCGGGACATCAACCATGAATACTGCGAAGGGATGGGGGTGACACCGTTCGTCTCGAGGAATAAGGGAGAGATCAGCCACCGTGGATTACTGAGGATCCCGGTCCGCCGGCTTAGGGGTCTCGTCTTCCGTCTTCGGACCGCTGTCTTCGGTCTCTTCCTTCTTTCTCCCGTAGAGGACCGAATCCTTGAAATCATCCGCCTCGTTTTTGATCTGTTCCACATTGAGGCTTTCTTTTACATCGTCCGTGGCACGGCGGAATTCCGCGAGCCCCTTGCCGAGAGATTTTGCCAGGTCGGGCAGTTTTTTCGGCCCGATGACGAGCAGGGCGACAATCAGTATAATGATCAATTCCGGCATTCCGATGCCAAACATACCATCACCATATTCCCGTAAAACTTCGGTCATCATATAGTACCGCCCGAATCTTTGTCAATCCGAAATCCGTCGAACGGATTGCAACTTGCATGGTTCTGTGATAGGGAATTTGCCACACGTACGTGGGAACCCGGTCCGGGGAAAGAACCTCCACGGCGGTTATCCCGGATTCGCCACACGCACGTGGGATCCCACCATAAAGGAGGAGTGGCACGGTGAAGATCACAGCGCAGGAGGTAGGGTACGTCGCCCATCTTGCCCGGCTCGACCTCGGTGATGAGGAAAGGGGCACCCTCACCTCGCAGCTCAACAACATACTGATGTACATGGACATATTGAACGGGGTGGATACCGAGGGAACCGAACCGATGACGCACGCCATTTCTCTGAACAATGTCCTGCGGGATGATGAGGAAGAGAAATCCGTCGGGGTGGAGCAGGCCCTTGCCAACGCGCCGGACGGGGACATGGGTTTCTTCGGGGTTCCCAAGATCATAGAATAACGAGGACGGCGTCCGGCTGTGTCACGAACGGGGACCGGACCGGGGAAGAGGTATGGAACTGAATCGGCTGACCATTCACGAACTGCAGGAACAACTCAGAGAGGGGACCCTCACCTCCGCCGAGATCACGGAGTCCGTGTACCGGAGGATCGCATCCGTGGAGGACCGGGTGCACGCGTACATCACCCTGACAGAGGAGACCGCCCTCGAACAGGCCCTCGCGGCGGACCGGCAGATACAGGAGGGGGGCGGAGGACCGCTGACCGGGATCCCCATAGCGCTCAAGGATGTCCTGTGCACGCAGGGCATCCGGACAACCTGCGGATCGCGCATGCTCGAAAACTTTATTCCCCCCTATGATGCCACGGTGGTCGGGAAACTGAGGGACGCCGGGGCGGTCTTTGTGGGGAAGACGAATATGGACGAGTTCGCCATGGGCTCGTCGACCGAGACCTCGTACTTCGGCATCACCAGGAACCCGTGGGATCCGGATCGTATCCCCGGGGGGTCCAGCGGCGGTTCGGCCGCCGCGATCGCCGCCGACGAATGCATCGCCTCCCTGGGGACCGACACGGGCGGCTCCATCAGACAACCCTCGGCCCTGTGCGGTGTCGTCGGCCTGAAACCCACCTACGGGAGGGTCTCGCGCTTCGGCCTCGTGGCATTCGCCTCATCCCTGGATCAGATCGGCCCCATCACCAAGGATGTCGAAGACTGCGCCATTATGATGAACGTGATCTGCGGCCACGACCCGCATGATTCCACCTCCGTCCCCGTCGAGGTCCCCGACTACCGGGTCTGTATCTCCCGGGATATCGAGGGGTGGACCATCGGCATCCCGAAGGAGTACTTCGTCGAGGGGATCGACCCCGAGATCAGGGCCGCTGTCGATACGACGATAAAAACACTGGAGGGGCTCGGCGCCCGGTGCCGGGACATATCGCTTCCCCATACCGAGTACTGCGTCGCCACGTACTACATCATCGCCCCGTCGGAGGCCAGCTCGAACCTGGCCCGGTACGACGGGGTCAGATACGGATTCAGAGCGCCCGATGCGGAGAACCTGCTGGATATGTACAAGAAAACCCGCTCCGCGGGGTTCGGGGCGGAGGTGAAGAGGCGGATCATGATCGGGACCTACTCCCTCTCCTCCGGCTACTACGACGCGTATTACAAAAAGGCATCGCAGGTACGGGCCCTGATCAGAGACGACTTCGACCAGGCATTCACGCAGTGTGACGTCATCCTGACCCCGGCGACGCCGACACCGGCATTCCGGATCGGGGAAAAGATGGACGACCCCCTGCAGATGTACCTCTGCGACATATTCACCCTCTCGGCAAACCTGGCGGGGGTGCCGGGGATCTCGGTCCCCTGCGGTTATACTACGGGCGGGCTCCCCCTCGGCGTTCAGTTCATGGCAAATCATTTCGAGGAGGGGAAGCTGCTGCAGATAGCCTCCGCGTACGAGAGTCATTCAGACCACGAGAAAAGGAAACCAGAGTTATAATGAAGTACGAACCGGTTATAGGGCTCGAGGTCCACGCCCAGCTCCTCACCAAGACCAAGATATTCTGCGGTTGCTCGACCCGGTTCGGCGAGACGCCGAACAGCAATACCTGCCCCGTCTGTCTCGGGATGCCCGGCGTCCTCCCGGTCCTGAACAAAAAGGTCGTGGAATACGCGATGAGAATGGCAATTGCGACCCACTGCACGGTAAACCGGACAAACACCTGGGCGCGGAAGAACTACTTCTATCCCGACCTGCCGAAGGGCTATCAGGTCACGCAGTTCGCGCAGCCCATCGCGGAGCACGGATATGTAGATATTGAATTGAATGGGGGCAAGAAGCGGATCGGGATCACCCGTATCCATATGGAGGAGGACGCGGGTAAGTCCATCCACGACGACCTGGGCGGCTCCAGCTATGTCGATCTGAACCGGGCGGCGGTCCCCCTGATAGAGATCGTCAGCGAACCGGACATGCGCAGCCCCGAGGAGGCGGCCCAGTACCTGAGAAGACTGCACGAGATCCTGGTCTATCTCGAGATCTGCGACGGCAACATGGAGGAGGGGAGCTTCCGCTGTGACGCCAACATCTCGCTCCGGCCTGAGGGGGAGGAGGCCTTCGGGATCCGATCGGAACTGAAGAACATGAATTCCTTTAACAACGTGCAGCACGCCCTCGAATACGAGATCCTGCGGCAGCGCGCCCTTCTGGAAAGGGGGGATCAGGTCGTCCAGGAAACACGTCTGTGGGACGCCGCGCAGGGGATTACCCACTCAATGCGGGGGAAGGAAGAGGCGCACGACTATCGGTATTTCCCCGAACCCGATCTTGTCCCCATCGTCATATCCGACGCGTGGGAGGAAGAGGTCCGGGGCGCCCTCCCCGAACTCCCCATGGAAAAGAGAGAACGATTCCTCAGTGAATACGGCATCCCTCCCTACGACGCGGGCGTCCTGACGGCAAGCCGCGCCCTGGCTGATTATTACGAAGAGGTGGCACGGCTGTCCGGAAGGCCGAAGATCGCGAGTAACTGGGTGATGGGCGATTTTCTGGCATACCTCAACGAGGCGAAGCTGGAGATAGGAGAGGCCCCAATCCCCCCCGCGGCCCTTGCCGAGCTGATCGGCATCATCGAGGACGGCACGATCAGCGGAAAGATCGCCAAGGAGGTCTTCGAGGGAATGTGGGGCTCCGGGAAGAGGCCCAAGGAAATCGTGGAAGAGAAAGGCCTCGTCCAGATTACCGACGCCGGTGAGTTGGAGGGAATCGTGGACGGGGTGCTGGCGGCACACTCCAAGCAACTGGAACAGTATAGAGCGGGCAAGGAGCAGCTCTTCGGGTTCTTCGTGGGGCAGACGATGAAGGCCACCGGGGGCAAGGCAAACCCGAAGATCGTCAACGAACTGCTGAAAAAGAAACTCTCGATATCATGATCAAGACCATATCCTGGAAAGAGGACGCCGTGGTGATGATCGACCAGCGCGTCCTCCCGCACGAAGAGCGATACCTCACCTGCCGGGCATACCGGGAGGTCATCGATGCCATCAACACCATGGCCATCCGGGGCGCGCCCGCCGTGGGGATCGCGGCGGCGATGGGGGTCGCCCTCGGCACGCTGCATGCACCCGAAGGGCAGATGGAGAGGGCCTTTTACCAGATCTGCGAGGACTTCTCGCGAACCCGCCCGACCGCCGTGAACCTCTTCTGGGCCATCGACCGGATGAAGGCCCGGTTCGAGGGGGAGATTGCTGCACCACATGCCGATGAGGGGGACATCAAAGAGGCCCTGGTCGACGAGGCCCGGCGGATTCATGAAGAAGACATCGACGCCAACCGGCGGATGGGGGGCCACGGGAGGAGCCTGATACAGGATGGAGACACCATCCTGACACACTGCAATGCCGGGGCGCTCGCAACCGGCGGGTACGGAACGGCGCTTGGCGTCATCCGCGCGGCCCATGAAGAGGGGAAAAAGATCCACGTCCTGGTGGACGAAACCCGGCCCCTCCTCCAGGGGGCGAGGCTGACCGCGTGGGAGATGCACCGGGAAGGGATCGACGCCACGCTCATCACCGACAGCATGGCCGGCTCCCTCATGCAGCGGGGAGAAATCACCTGTGTCCTGGTAGGGGCGGATCGGATCGCGGCCAACGGCGATACGGCCAACAAGATCGGGACGTACAGCCTCGCCGTTCTGGCCAGGGAACACCGGATCCCCCTGTATGTAGCGGCACCTCTCTCCACCATAGACCGCCATACACGAACCGGCAGAAAAATCCCCATCGAGGAGAGGAGCGAGAGCGAGGTGCTCGCCTTCCATGGCACACCGATCGCCCCGCAGGGGTTCAGGGCACGCAATCCCGCCTTCGATGTGACCCCGAACAAATATATCACCGCCATCATTACACAGCGGGGTATTATTACCAAACCGTTCGGTAAAAAAATCAAGGAGATCTTCGCCGGGCCCGCCGGATAAGCGGAGGCCCGCTACGGCACGGAATGGAACCTGATATGAACAGATTATTCATCTTTGACTTTGACGGCGTTATCGCAGACTCACTGACCCTCTATGAGGAGCTCGTCACAACACACCTCGAGCGGGTGGGGTCACCCATCATCACGACACGCGAGGATTTTCTCGATCTCTTTGACGGAAACTTCTACGCCTCTCTCCGCGAACGGGGTGTGGATATGGAGGCCTTCAACAACGCCGTCATGGCCGCCGCCCCCGAGATAGACTACGGCAAGATCCGCCCCGTGGACGGTCTGCTGTCCGTGATGCGCACCCTCGCCAGGGATAATACCCTCCTCGTCATCTCCTCCAACATCTCCTCCGTAATACGGACCTTCCTCTCACGGTACGAGTTCGAGGGAATCTTTGCCGACGTCCTGGGCGCGGACTTCATGCTCAGCAAGACCAAAAAGATAGATCACGCCGTTGAGGAGTGTCATGCGAAGCGGGATCTGACCTACTATGTGGGGGATACCGTCGGTGACATCCGGGAGGGGCAGGCCGCCCATGTCCGGACGGTGGCCGCGACCTGGGGGTGGCATCCGATGGAGCGGTTCCGGGGGGTCGGCGCTGACTACCTCATCGATTCGCCCGAGGGGCTTCTCACCATCTGACCATTCGAACATCATAAAAAGAGAGGCCCCTCGTATACACGAGGGGCCTCTCTCGAATCACACAATCTATACAGAACGTAAACGGCCTGTTACATCATGCCGCCCATACCGCCCATACCGCCCATGCCGCCCGGAGGCATTGCCGGCATTCCCGAATCCTCTTTCGGCATTTCGGCAACCATGCACTGGGTCGTGAGCATCAGGGCTGCGACACTCGACGCATTCTGGAGCGCGGACCTCGTCACCTTGGTGGGATCGATGACCCCTACCTTGACCAGGTTCTCGTACGTGTCGGTCCGTGCGTTGAAGCCAAAGTCACCCTTCTTGCCCTTGACCTTCTCCACGACGATCGCACCCTCAAATCCCGCATTGGCGGCGATCATCTTCATCGGCTCCTCGATGGCCTTTTTGACGATATTCACGCCGATCTGCTCGTCCCCTTCCAGTTTTACCTTCTCGAGGGCCGGGAGGGTCCTGAGGTATGCCACACCGCCACCGGGGACGATCCCTTCCTCGACGGCCGCCCGGGTAGCGTTCAGCGCATCTTCGACCCGCGCCTTCTTCTCCTTCATCTCCGTCTCCGTGGCCGCTCCGACCTTGATAACGGCAACGCCGCCGACCAGTTTCGCCAGGCGTTCCTGGAGTTTTTCCCGGTCATAATCGGAAGAGGTCTCGTCGATCTGAGCCCTGATCTGTTTCACACGACCTTCGAGGCTGGCCCGCTCGCCGGCTCCGTCTATGATCGTCGTGTTATCCTTGTCGATAACGATTCGCTTCGCGCTTCCCAGATCGGCAAGCTGGGCACTTTCGAGCTTTGAGCCCATCTCCTCGGAAATCACCTGTCCGCCGGTCAGGACGGCGATATCCTCCAGCATCGCCTTTCTTCGGTCGCCGAAGCCCGGGGCCTTGACGGCAGCCACATTCAGGGTACCCCTGATCTTGTTGATAACCAGCGTCGCGAGGGCCTCCCCTTCGATGTCTTCCGCCACGATCAAAAGCGGCTTGCCCATCTTGGCAATCTGCTCGAGGATGGGGAGCAGGTCTTTCATGTTGCTGATCTTCTTGTCATGAATCAGGATGAGCGGATCCTCCTGGACCGTTTCCATCTTCTCGGCGTTGGTGACAAAGTAGGGAGAGAGGTATCCACGGTCAAACTGCATCCCTTCAACGACCTCCAGCTCCGTCTCGAGGCCCTTGGCCTCTTCCACCGTGATGACGCCTTCCTTGCCGACCTTCCCCATCGCCTCGGCGATGATATTCCCGATCGTTTCGTCGTTGTTGGCGGAGATGGTTCCGACCTGCGCGATCTCCTTCTGATCCTTCGTGGGGCTGCTCATCCCCTGGAGCTCTTTCACAACGACAGCGACGGCCTTTTCGATTCCCCTCTTGACATCCATGGGGTTGCTGCCGGCCGCAACGGCCTTGACGCCTTCGCGGTAGATGGCCTGCGCGAGAATCGTCGCCGTCGTCGTACCGTCACCGGCGACATCGCTCGTCTTGCTGGCAACCTCTCTGACCATCTGGGCGCCCATATCTTCAAACTTGTCTTCCAGCTCGATCTCTTTCGCGACGGTCACACCGTCCTTCGTTACCGTGGGTCCGCCGAATGATTTCTCCAGTATGACATTGCGTCCCTTCGGGCCGAGAGTCACCTTGACGGCGTCGGCAAGCGTGTTCACACCCGCAAGGATCGCCTTTCTGGCGTCCTCATCATATTTTAGAATTTTTGCTCCCATCAAACATTCCTCCTTCGTATCATCAAAGTGTTATTTTTCAATTATTCCGAGTATATCATCCTCACGCATGATAAGGTGCTCCACACCGTCTATCTTGACCTCGGTTCCGGCATATTTGCTGAACAGCACCCTGTCACCGGCCTTGACATCCAGCTTCAGGAGCTTGCCGTCATCCGCCTTTTTCCCCTTTCCAACAGCGATCACCTTTCCCTCCATCGGTTTTTCCTTGGCGCTATCGGGTATGATGATCCCCCCTTTTGTCTTCTCCTCTTCGTCGAGGCGCTTAACAATGATCCTGTCATGCAATGGTCGTATCTTCATCCTTCGTATTCTCCTCCCTTATACATATTTTGAGTTAAAAACCCCTGTTGGAATCTTAATATCCCCTAACATAAACATCAATCCAACCGTGTCAAGGGCTGCCGGGAAAATTACACACTTTTTATCTCCACGGGGACCTCGCACAGGTCCTTGAACCGCCGGGCATCCTCCACGGAACCGACGATATCATCGTAGTGGATGGGGATGGCTATCTCGGGCCGGACGGTATTGACCGCACGGGCGGCCTCCTCGGCGGTCATCGTATAGGTCCCGCCGACGGGGACCAGCATGATATCCGCCCGGATGGTCTCCATCTCGGGGATCAGATCGGTGTCGCCGCAGTAGTAGATCCTCTTTCCCCCCACCGTCACCACGAATCCGACCCAGCCGCTCTCCCGCGGATGAAAATCCTTGTCCGTATTGTAGGAGGGGACCGCCTCGACCGATATCTCGCCGACCTGTACCACGTCACCCGGTTGGACGATCCGCACGTCACCCGCAAGACCGGCGGCGGCATCCTTCGTGGTGATGATTACGGTATCCTCTTTCCGGATCTTGGCGACATCCTCCACAGACAGGTGGTCGTAATGGCTGTGACTGATCAGGATCAGATCCGCCTTCTTCGGATCGGTGAGCTTCCAGGGATCGATGTAGATCACCTTCTCCCCGTCGATCCTCACACTTGAATGGCCGAGCCAGACGATATTTTCTACCATGGCACACCTCCTTCGTATGTCTCCGGTTCAGGGCTGCCCCATCCCCCAGTTGACAGGCAGGAGGCACAAACCCTTGCGGTTATCGCTTCCCGATGTGCAGTATGCCCTTTGTGATGTTGCACAGATGGTCGTTCAGCCGATTGATGGCCGTCAGGACATCCGAATAGACAAGCCCGGCGTCGCTCATACACTCACCCTTCCCCAGCCGGTCTATATGATTCGACTGGTACTGCTTTACCAGGGCGTGCGTCTCCCGGTCGATATTCAGCGTGATTGCGGCGGCCTGGTGATCGTCGTTTTCAAGGGCCTTTCTGGTCTGCCGCATCAGGGCATGCGTCTTTTCGAAGAGCTTGGCAAGCTCCATGTTCGCGGGAGCGGAAAATCTCAGGTTATGTTCATACCCCCGTTGAGACAATTTCACGATGCTTTCACAATAATCCCCCACCCGCTCGAGATCGTTCACGCTGTGGAGCAGAGAAGGAACAAGGTTCCGCTCCTTGTCGGACAGCTCCCCCTTGGTGATCTGAACCAGATACTCGGTAATATTCTTCTGCATTTCGTCGACGGATTCCTCGTCGAGGGTAATCTCGTTTCTGATCTTGTGATTGTAGGTGGTGGTACACCGCTCCGCCTTTTCAAACATCTCCTGGCACAGGTCCAGCATCGCAACCATCTCTTTGATGGCCGCGTTGATCGCCAGATTGGGTGTTATCAGCAGGTTTTTGTCGAGGTGTTTCATCTCCCTCTTCTCGTAATCCCGCCCGGGTATGACCCGATTCAGAAGCGTCACCAGCAGGGGGACCATCGGCAGGAAGATGAGGGCATTGACTACATTGAAGACCGTGTGGCTGTTGGCGATCTGCCGCGCGATATCGCCCGAGGTCAGGGGGATGTACTGCAGATACAGCGGAACGAGGGGCAGCATGATCAGGGCTCCCGTTATGTTGAAGAACGTATGCCCGAGGGCAAGCCGCTTGCTCGACAGATTCCCCCCGATGCTGGCGATCCCCGCGGTCACGCAGGTGCCGATATTGACCCCGAAGATCAGGTACACGGACGCCGTGAGATCCAGGAGCCCGACGGAGGCGAAGGCGATGATCATACCGGTAGTCGTACTGCTGCTCTGCAGGATAGCCGTCACAACCATCCCCGTCAGTATGCCGAGGAGAGGGCTCGTCCCAAAGGTGACAAAGGCGTTCCGTATCATCTCGTTGTTCGCCAGGGGTTTGACCGATGAACTCATCATCGCGAGTCCCAGAAAGAGCAGGCCGAACCCCAACAGCGCCCGGCCTTTGTTCTTGTGTTTATCCTTCTTCGCGGCAAGGGCGATCACGGCACCGACAAAGACAAAGAGGGGCGCGACCGCCGTGAACTTGAAGGCGATCAGCTGCGCGGTAACCGTGGTCCCCACATTGGCGCCGATTATGATCGCGAGGGCTCCCATCAGCGGGATAAAGCCGGCATTGAGGAACCCGATGACGATAACCGAGGTCGCGCTCGAGCTCTGTATGACCGCGGTGACAAAGGCACCCATCAGCGCCGATCGGAACCTCCCCGACGTCACCTTCTCAAGCATCGTCTTGAGGAGTCCCAGGGACAGGCGCTTCAGCGAGTCGCTCAGGAGATACATGCCGAATATGAACAGGCCGAGTCCCCCGATAACACCCGAAATAATCTTGAAATCCATGCGACCTCCCCTACCGGTACCGGTATTCTTGAATCGTGCCGCCCATCCGATTTCGTTCCTTAGATCCCGAGAGGCCCCCGTGTGTCACCGGGAACAGCCATCCCCTTCCCACACGAACCGATCCTCCCCGGACGGCACCCCCCACAGAGTTTGACCTTTATATTACACGGCGTCAAAATGTCAAGGCATTCACTCATCGGATATCCGTGATACGACTTCGTACCGTATGTGGTACAGATTTGTGGTGACGCACCAAACGTTCGCCACTTCAGGGCATAAGTGAATTCGCGAGGCAGGCCTCTATACAGGAGGGGGAGTGGGCGGAGCACCGTATGTTACGGGCTCGTGTCTCCGGCATCTCCATTATCCCCTCCGCAGAGCGTAATGTTGTACTTGTTGACAAGTTTATAGAAATTCGTCCTCTGCATCCCGACGGCACTGGCCGCACGGCTGACATTCCATTCATGGGCAGTGAGCGCGTTGATGACGAATTCTCTCTCGAGGTCTTCGACGGCCTTATCGCGCAGCTGCTTCTTCAGGCGTTTCAGGTCCTCAACATTCTCGGGTTTCGGGATTTCCGAATGGAGGCTGGATATCCCATCAGGAAGGTCACCCAGCTGGATCTCCGGACCATCGGCACTGATAAGGACCCTCTCAACGGTGTTCTCAAGTTCACGGACATTACCCGGCCAACTATAGGCCAGGACACATTGCATGGCCTCTTCGGAAATGCTGCACCGGGGACACCGATTTCGTGCGGCGTATTTACTGAGAAAATGGTCCATCAGGAGGGGAACATCCTCCTTCCGGTCCCTCAAAGGCGGAAGGAATATGGGGAACACATAGAGACGGTAGAAGAGATCTTCCCGAAAGGTCCCCGTTTCGACCATCTTTTTCAGGTTTTTATTGGTAGCGGTCACCAGCCTGATATCCGTTTCCTTCGGTTTTGTGTCGCCGACGGGCGTGTATTTCCGCTCCTGAATGACCCGCAAGAGCTTCCCCTGGAGATCGAAATTCAGATCTCCGATTTCGTCCAGAAAGAGGGTGCCGTGGTTGGCAACCTCAAAAAACCCTTCCTTGTTTGCCGTGGCCCCGGTAAAGGACCCCTTTACATGACCGAACAGTTCGCTCTCCAGGAGAGAAGGGGTCAAAGAGAGGCAATCCACCGTGACAAAATGGCTGTCCTTCCGCAGGCTGTTTTTATGGATGGAACGGGCCACCAGCTCTTTTCCCGTCCCCGACTCACCAATAATAAGGACCGTCGTGTCCGTTGCGGCCACCTTGCTCACGAGCCTGAATATCTCCATCATGCGCGGGCTGTTGGCGATGATGTTGTCGAAAATCATTTCATGGGGCAGGGCCTGGTCAAAGGCGTAGGGGGTCAGCATCCGCCCCTTTTCCTCAAGGGCTTTTTTGACGGTCAGGCTGAGCTCCGAGGGGGTGAAGGGCTTGGAGAGATAGTCGAAGGCTCCGCTCTTGATACTTTCTACCGCCGTATTGATGGAGGCATACCCGGTGATAACGATCACCTGTGTTGATGGATACTGTTCTTTGATGATATTGAGAAGATCGATACCGCAACGCCCCGGCATGACCAGATCGACCGTTACCACATCGAAAAGCTGTTTGGCGAGCTTTTCCACGGCTTCGTCGACATTCATGGCCCCTTCCACGTGATACCCCTGACTGGCAAGGGTCCTCCTGCAGGCCTCCTGTACAACGTCTTCATCATCGACAACGAGAATATGAATGTTTTCCATTTTACCCCTTCCGGAGGCCTGGTGCCCTATTGTACGGGCAGCCTGACTACAAAGACGGCCCCCATGCCCTCATCGCTTTCCACAATCAGCTTGCCGCCGTGATTCTCAATAATTCCCAGGCTGATACTCAATCCCAAACCGGTCCCCATATCCTTTGTCGTATAAAAGGGGTCAAAGATCTTCTGGATGTTATCTTGGCTGATCCCGGGACCGGTATCTTCAAAGACGATGTCCAGGACATGCTGCTCCTCACGGTGCATTGCGATGATCTTGAGTGTGCCGCCTTCGGTCATGGCCTGCTGCGCATTGACGATGAGATTCATAAAAACCTGCTGTATCTGATCCGTATCAAACATGATCTGTGGGAGATCATCGGGGAAATTCTTGATAAATTTGATATTACGGAAATCTTTGTGATGGATGACCAGGTTGAGTGTCTTGTTGAGCAGCGATATGATGTCATCACATTTTTTTTCGGGCTGGCTTTGCCGGGCAAAGTCCAGGAGCCCCTTGATGATCTTCTTGCAGCGATCGGTTTCCCGAATGACGATGTCAATGTCTTTTTGGACCTGATCCTGATCCGGGCATCCCTCTTTGATGAAGTGAGAGAAGTTGAGGATGCCCGTGAGAGGGCTGTTCAACTCATGGGCAATCCCGGCGGAGAGGTTTCCCAGAGAGGCAAGCTTTTCACTCTGGATCAGCAGGTTCTGTTGCCGGACCAATTCCTCATTGACCTCTTCGAGTTCCTTGCCCTTCTTGTCCAGCTGCAGCGTCAAGTCAAACAGGTCCTTGCTGCGACGGTGGAGACTTCGGGAGATGGAGTTGGTCATGTAAATGGTCAGGAGGATGATGGCCGCGAACGAGGCCATTATAGCAATGAGAAACGGTATATTATACCAGACCCCTGTCGGGGTAAACCCTTCGATGTGGTAATACGGGATGATGCCGAACCAGGAAAGGCCTACCAAAACGCTGGCCAGCATGAAGCAGAAGATGGCCTGATACCAGATATCGCGACCGGTCAGGAGGATGCTTCCCAAAATCATGTGAAAAACGGCAAAAAAGAGAAACGGATTTTCGATCCCACCGCTGAAATACACCATAAAAATCAATGCCAGAAGATCGAGGCCGATTTGCAGATTCGCCTCGATACGGAGGTGGTGGGGAGATGGCGTGTGTTGTGAGAAAAAAACCTTGTGGAGCAGAAAAAAGACACAATTGTAGACGAGGACTATGCAGGCGATCAGAAGGATCGGAAACAGCGGCAACGTGAGATTGAAGCCCTTGACTGCAAAAAGGATCAGAAGGCTCAAGACAAGCAGAAACGTCCACCGCAGCTGGACAAACCATCCCAGGCGCGCCTGTAATTCATCTTCCGAAGGTTCGTAAATAGACATGCTCGTCTCCTCCAAACGCGCCCACCTTATAGGATATGCCCGATGATGTCAACAGATGTATAGGATAAATATACAAACACAGGAACCCCTCCTTTCGGCGTTTTCATGGAAGGCATGCCTTAAAATAACATATAAACAACGGGTTAGCCCGTTCAAGCCCCTGCGGGGACAGGGTAGATTGTATAAATAAATTATACAATCTACCCTTTTCGGGAATCCGCCACGGGGTCACACAAAAACAAAGAGGCAACATATACATAATTATAACAAAGGGTTATATATTTTTATACACGACAGACCCCTTCTGGCATATTTGTTGATATAGATAAAGACAAAAATAAGAAGAAGGAGGATCGAAAAATGAACAAACAGAAAAAAGCAATCGGTTATATCTGTGATATCCCGGTGACCGGAACGGACATGATCATCGGCAAGGAAGATCAACGGGCGCGTCTGCTCAAGTACGCCGCGAGAGAAAATATCGAACTGGTCCATGTCGTTGAAGATGATGCATATACCGGGGATTTCATGAATCGTCCCGGCGTCCAGAAGGTCCTCGCCCTGTTGGAACAACACGACACGGTACTGGTCGAACGCGCCTGGGTCCTGACCAGAAAGAGAAAGGACCTTATGCCGTTCCTCAAAAAAATCGAACCCAGGCACATCAAGCTCGTGGCGACAACGTATCTGTGGGATTACCTGCACCAGATGCTTCGCCGCCGAAACAGGGATACGGCCACGTTCAAACCGGCCGGGGTTACCGAAAACACACGTCACAACATCTTGGAGATGAAACCGAAAAAAACGGACAGGATCGTGTATGCCCAGGGTGCCACCATGGCCTGAGCTGGGAGAACACCCCAAGCAACCACCGTACAGGAGAATCACTCATGGAGCGTTTGAACAGAACCAAGTATCTCGAAAAACTGAAAACCGCCGGGGAAGTGGCCCGGATGATCACGTCCGGCGACCGGATCTTCTTTTCCGAATTTGTCCTCAGACCCGAATCGTTTGACGCGGCCCTCGCCGATCGTGCCGAGGAACTGTCACAGGTCAAAATCGAAGGGACCTGTCTTACCAAGATCCCCCGGTTCATCGAAGCGGACCCGAAACGGCAGCATTTTGTCTATAATGACTGGCATTTTTCCGGTGTCAGCAGGGCACTTTACCGGCAGGGGCTGTGCAACTATATCCCCTTCACCTACCACCAGGGCCCCCGGGTCATCCGGAAGTACAAGGACTATGATTATGTCATCGTCAGCGCGCGGCCGATGGACGGTCAGGGGTATTTCAACTACGGCGTGTCCAACTCCCTCACCTCGGCCGCCATCACCAAGGCCAGGAAGGTCATCGTGGAGATCAACGAAAACATGCCGCACTGCCTCGGGGGCAATCAGGAATCGGTGCACGTGTCACGGGTCGATTATATCATCGAGGGGTGCAATCCGCCGATGATAGAGATCCCCCCTGCCCAGCCCACCGAAACGGACGTCAAGATCGCCCAGCACATCATGGCGGAGATCGAAGACGGGGCCTGCCTCCAACTCGGCATCGGCGGCCTGCCCAACGTCATCGGGACCATGATTGCGGAGAGCGATCTGAAGGACCTGGGCATCCATACGGAGATGCTGGTCGACTCGATGGTGGACCTCTACGAATCCGGGAAGATTACGGGGAACCAGAAGACGGCGGACCGCTTCAAGATGGTCTATACCTTCGCCATGGGGACCAACAAGCTCTATGAGTTCCTGCACCACAATCCGGCCTGCGCCTCATACCCGGTGAACTACACCAACGACCCCCGTGTGATGTCCTTCAACAGTAAGGTAACGGCAATCAACAACGCCATCGAGGTAGATCTGTTCAGCCAGGTCTGCTCCGAGTCTGTCGGGACCGCCCAGATTTCCGGGACGGGGGGCCAGTTCGACTTTATCTTCGGGGCCTTCAATTCACCGGGCGGCAAAGGGATCATCGGCCTGAGCTCGACGTTCGAGGACAAGGACGGGACCCTCCATTCCCGGATCGTCCCCACGCTCCGGCCGGGTTCCATCGTCACCGTTCCCCGTTCCTGTGTGCAGTACATCGCCACCGAGTTCGGGATTGTCCAGCTGAAGGGAAAATCGACGTGGGAACGCGCGGAAGCGCTGATCGGCATCGCTCACCCCATGTTCCGCGATGATCTCATGAAACAGACCCGGGATATGAAGATCTGGCTCGATCAAACCGATCATGTCCCAGCTCGATACGATCTTCCCCCCCGTCTCCGAACAGAGCTTCCTTCCAATTCTGTTGAAGAAACCTGTTCATTGTGATAGAGATTCGGGGATTTCGCGATGATGACGGAGAGGTGCATGCAAGAAAATCTGGGAAAGATGCTGGAGGATACCTGTCGCGCTCACCCCGAACGGGTATCCCTCATATATAAGGATACAACCGTCTCCTACGCGGCGCTGGAAAAGGCGGTCAACGCCTTCGCCAACCGCTTGAAGGCACTCGGCGTGACACGGGGGGACACGGTGGCGATCATGCTCCCCAACATACCGGAATTTATCGTGTCCTACTTTGCCATTCTGAAGATCGGTGCAGTCGCCGTCACCATCAACACCATGTCAACCCCCCACGAGCTGCTCTACCTCCTCGACAACTGTGACGCCACAGCGTGCATTACCGTTCCGGCATCGGCAAAACGGTTCAAGGAGATACGACAGGGACTGCCGCACCTCGCACACCTGATAACGACCGACAAGACCCCTGGCAATCTCTCCATAGACGGCTCCCTGGAGGAGGAATCACCCGAACTTGATCTGCCGGAGATCACCGGCGACGACCCTGCCGTGATGATCTATACCTCGGGCCTGACGGGAAGACCCCTCGGCGCCGTCCTCACCCACGGCAATCTCTCCACACAGTCAATCCTGCTGGAAGAGGTCTTGAACGGGACCCCAGACGACAGAGGGCTGTGTCTCATCCCGCTTTTTCATTCTTTCGGAGCCGTGGCCAACATGCTGATAATCCTGGAAGCGGGGGCGAGCCTCGTCATGATTGACCGGTTCAACCTTGAAGCCCTCTTCAAGGCCATAGAACAAGAGAAGGTTACCTATATAGCCGCCGTTCCGAGGGTCTTTCTGGGGATGCTCCTCTTTGAGGGGGCGGACAGGTATGACATCAGTTCCCTGAGATTCTGCATTACCGGCGGCTCGGCAATGCCATCGGAATACATACCGATGTTTGAAAAGAAGTTCGGCGTCATGCTGGCTCAGGGGTATGGCCTGACCGAGGCCTCCCCCGTCTGCTCGGTCAACAGGATAGACGGTGTACGTAAGCCGGCATCCATCGGCATTCCCATCCCCGGCATTGAGGCGCAGATTTTCGATGAGGCCGGCTCCCGGCTTGGCGCAGGAGAGGTTGGGGAACTCGTCATCAGGGGCCCCAACGTCATGCAGGGGTACTACCACAACGAAGAGGCAACCGCGGGGGTTATCCAAGGCGGGTGGCTCCGCACCGGAGACCTGGCTCGGATCGACACCGAGGGGTACATCTTCCTCGAGGGGCTCAAGAAACGAATGATCATCACCAGCGGGTTCAACGTCTATCCCACAGAGATAGAAAACACCCTCAGGATGCACCCGGCCGTCAGTGACGCACGGGTCATAGGGAAAGAGGACCTGATGAGGGGGGAGATCGTCAAGGCACTGATCGTGAGAAAAGGGGAAGCCGACGTCAGCGAAAAGGAGATCATGAAACACTGCAGGAAGTACCTCTCTTCATACAAGTCCCCCCGGGAGGTGGAATTTGTGGAGAGGTTGGATTGAGGATACAGCGGAAACCCTCCCGTATATAGACACGACAAAAAAAGGAGATCGTTTATGAAAGAAGTGGTCATCGTAAGTGGAGCGAGAACCGCCGTTGGGACATTCGGCGGTTCCCTGAAGGATGTGAAATGTGTCGATCTCGGCGCGCTCGTTATCAAGGAGGCGATCAAGAGGGCAGGCATCAGACCAACCATTACCGATTTTATCAGATCGTGCCGCGCGGACGCATTCGGAGAATTCGACAAAACGCCGATCAACGAAAAACATTATGATTACGAAGATTCGCTGACCCCCGCATACTTTGATGAATGCATCATGGGGAACGTCCTCCAGGGGGGACAGGGGCAGAACCCCGGACGCCAGGCGGCCATCTATGCCGGTCTCCCGGAAGAGACGACCGCGATCACGGTCAACAAGATCTGCGCGTCGGGGATGAAGGCGATCGCCCTGGGCGCCCAGGCTATCAAGGCGGGGGATGCGGATGTTATCGTCGCCGGCGGGATGGAGTCGATGAGCCAGGCCCCCTACGCCCTCCCGAAGGCGCGGTGGGGGTACCGGATGGACATGCCCTTCGGCCAGATCGCCGACATCATGGTCCACGACGGTCTCTACGAGATCTTCAACAAATATCACATGGGATTCACCGCCGAGAACATCGCCGCGCTCTACGGCATTACCCGTGAAGAACAGGATGAACTCGGGCTCCTCAGCCATCAGAGGGCGTTGGCGGCGATCGCCCGCGGCGAGTTCACGGATGAGATCGTGCCGGTCGTCATGCCGCAGCGCAGGGGTGATCCAAAGATCTTCGAGGTCGATGAACGCCCCATGGACACAACGCTGGAGAAGATGGCCAAACTGGCCCCCGTCTTCGCGAAGGACGGGAAAGGGACGGTAACCGCCGGTAACGCATCAGGGATCAACGATGCCGCCGCGGCCGTCGTCCTGATGAGTGCCGAGAAAGCGAAGGAACTGGGGCTCACACCCCTGGCCACGATTAAGGGATACGCCTCGGGCGGTGTCGATACGGCCTATATGGGGCTGGGCCCCATCCCGGCTACCCGGAAGGTCATGCATCAACTGGGGCTGACGGTCAAGGACATGGATTATATCGAGCTGAACGAAGCATTCGCCTGCCAGGCAATCGCCTGCATGCGCGAGCTGGGGATCGGCCTCGACAACTGTAACCTCAACGGCAGCGGGATCTCCATCGGCCACCCCATCGGATGCACCGGCGCGAGGATCACGTACAGCCTCGCGATGCAGATGCAGAAAAAGGACCTCAACCTCGGTCTCGCCACCCTCTGTATCGGAGGCGGCCAGGGAATGGCGATGGTACTCGAACGGGCATAGAATGCATTACATAAAGGAGAACGGAACATGGAAATAAAGACATTCGGCGTCATCGGCGCCGGTCAGATGGGAAACGGGATCGCCCAGGTCGTCGCGAATCAGGGCGGTCTGAAGGTCATCATGAACGATATCGCGGACGAGTTCGTCGAGCGGGGATACAACGCCATCGCGAAGCGCCTCGAGACGATGGTCGCCAAGGAAAAGATCACGGCCGATCAGAAGGATGAGATCCTCGGCAGGATCACGAAGAGCACGGACCTCGCGGACATGAAGGACGCGGACTTCGTCGTCGAGGCGGCCACCGAACGGGAAGACCTGAAGCTCGATATATTCAGGAAGCTGGACGGTATCTGCCCGCCCGGGGTGATCCTCGCCTCCAACACCTCATCGATTCCGATCACGCGGATAGCGAACGTGACAAAACGGCCGGAGCTGGTCATCGGGATGCACTTTATGAATCCCGTCCCCGTCATGAAACTGATAGAGGTCATCAGGGGGCTGGCGACAGAGCAGGCAACCTTTGACCTGACGGAACAGCTGGCCCGGCAGTTCGGAAAGACGCCTGTCGAGTGCAACGACTTCCCCGGGTTCATCCTGAACAGGATCCTGATCTCGATGATCAATGAGGGGATCTATACCCTGTACGAGGGGGTGGGGACCGCCGAGGCGATCGACAGCATGATGAAACTGGGAGCCAACCACCCGATGGGGCCGTTGGAGCTTGCCGACCTGATCGGTCTGGATGTCTGTCTCGCCATTATGGAGACACTCCACACGGGACTGGGCGACCCCAAATATCGTCCCTGCCCGCTCTTGAAGAAGTATGTGGCGGCGGGATTCTTAGGAAGAAAATCGGGGAGGGGTTTTTACAATTACCCCGGCTGATCGGTTTGAGCAGTCAGCCAAATATATACTAGCAGGAAGGAAGAAATATAATGAATTTTCAACCAACAGAAGAACAGCAGATGGTTAAAGAGATGGTGGCCCGGTTTGTCAATGAAGAGATCAAACCGAAGGCCGAGGAGTTTGATCGAACCCACGAGCATCCACAGGAAGTCGTCCGGAAGCTCGGTGAAATGGGACTGATGGGCGTTGCCGTTCCCACCGAGTACGACGGCGCCGGCATGGATAACGTAACCTATGTCATGGCCCTGATCGAAATTTCACGCGGCTGTGCGAGCTGCGGTGTTATCACCTCCGTGAATAATTCGCTCTACGGCTATCCCGTCAAGACCTTTGGAACGGATGAACAGAAGAAGAAATTCCTTGCACCGGTGGCGGGAGGACTGGTTGAGGGATGCTATGCCCTGACCGAAGCGGGCGCAGGGTCGGATGCCGCGGGACTGAGGTGCCGGGCCGAGCTCAAAGGTGATAAATACATCGTCAACGGCGTCAAAAAATTTATTACCAGCGGTAACGTCGCTGATTACTGTGTGCTCGCGGCAACGGAGGATCCTGCAAAGGGGTACAAGGGCGTTATAAATCTCATCGTGGATTTGAAAAACACCCCCGGGTTCTCCGTCGGCACCATCGAAGACAAGATGGGCATCCTCGCATCCGGTACGGCTGAACTGGTCTTTGAAGACGCCGAGGTCCCCGTCGAGAACCTTCTGGGCAAACCCGGAGAAGGATTCAAGCAGATGCTGATGGGACTGGATGCGGGGCGAATCGGCATCGGGGCACAGGCCTGCGGCATCGGAAAGGCCGTCCTGGAAGACTCGCTTGCCTACGCAAAGGAGCGAGAGCAGTTCGGAAAACCGATCACCTCCTTCCAGGCGATCCAGTGGAAGCTGGCCGACATGGCAACGGAAATCGATGCCGCGGAAATGCTTTTACTGAAGGCCGCCTGGCTCGAGGACAACGGTCTCGATTTTGAAAAGGAAGCGGCCATGGCGAAGATGTACGCCTCCGATGTAACCATGAGGGCCGCCGTAGAAGGTGTTCAGATCTTCGGAGGTTACGGCTACTGCAAGGACTATCCGGCGGAACGACACATGCGGGATGCCAAGATCTGCCAGATCTACGAAGGCACCAACGAAGTGCAACGGATGGTTATCGCCAGGAAGCTGCTGGGCGCACGATAACCTTGTATCAGCATAGGCTCTTCCCGGGAAGGCTGCCATGCAGTTGAAACTGAACCATCTATCAACCTATGAAGGGGTGAAGGGGCCGCTGCTCCTGGTCATCATGGACGGCGTGGGTCTGTACCGCGGAGAGAAAGACGGATATCCGGGCAATGCCGTCGATCTCGCGGCCCCGCACACTCTGTGCCGACTCATGAACGAGGAGCGGATCGCCCTCCGTCTCAAGGCGCACGGGACGGCGGTCGGGATGCCCTCCGACCAGGACCAGGGGAACAGTGAGATCGGGCACAACGCCATCGGCGCGGGGAGAGTGTTTGCCCAGGGGGCGAAGCTCGTCGATGAGGCCATCGAGAGCGGCCGTCTCTTCGAGGGGAGGGCATGGACAGAGCTCATCACCAATGCCCGGGCAAAGAAGACGCCGGTCCACTTCATCGGTCTCATATCCGACGGGAATGTCCACAGCAACATCACCCACCTGCTCGCGCTGGTCGGACAATGCGCCCGGGAGGGGGTGGAAGAGGTATATGTCCACGGTCTCCTGGACGGACGGGACGTGCCCCCGCTGAGCGCCCTGCGCTACTTCGGTGAAGTGGAAGACTATCTCTGGTCGCTGCGCGCGCAGGCCCTCGAGCAGGGCAAACGGCGCCGGTACTTCGTCGCCTCCGGGGGCGGGAGAATGGTGACCACCATGGATCGCTACGAAGCGGACTGGTCCATCGTCGAGCGGGGCTACCACGCCCACGTCCTGGGTGAAGGCCCCCGGTTCCCCGACAGCCTCACGGCCATCAGGACCCTGCGCGAGCAGGAAAAGGCGGACGACCAGTATCTCTCTCACTGGGTCATTCACGATCCCGAAGATCCGAAAAACCCCCTCACCCGGATCGGGGACGGACACGGCGTCGTCCTCTTCAACTTCCGGGGCGACCGGGCCATCGAGATCAGCCGCGCGTTTGTTGAGACCGATTTCACGGGGTTTCAACGCAAGGTCCATCCCGCTGTTTTCTATGCCGGGATGCTCGAGTATGACGAAGACACGCACATGCCCCCCCGCTACCTCGTCGAGCCGCCCGCCATTGACCGGACTCTGTCGGAGTATCTGGCGGCAAGCGGTGTCGCACAGTATGCCGTCAGCGAAACACAGAAGTTCGGCCACGTCACCTACTTCTGGAACGGGAACAACTCCGCCAAGTTTGACGCAAAGACCGAGGAATGGGAACAGATCGAGTCCGACCGCCTCCCCTTCGACCAGGCGCCGCAGATGAAGGCCGACGAGATAGCCTCCCGGGCAATCGAGGCGTTGCAATCCGGGAAATACCGGTTCCTCCGTCTGAACTTTCCGAACGGGGACATGGTGGGACATACCGGATCGCTCCCCGCGGCGGTAGAAGCGATCAGGGCCGTCGACCGGGCGGTGGAGCGGATTATCGAGGCTGCCGACGCAATGGGCGCAACGGTGATCATAACCGCCGATCATGGGAACTGTGAACAGATGTTCGCCGTGGACGAAAAGACGGGGAGGGCCGTCATGGGACCGGGTGGGGAGTATAAACCGCAGACGAGTCACACCCTCAATCCGGTACCGTTCATTATCCACGGCCCCGATACCGGACGGTACGAACGGGCCGATCTGGAGAATCCGGGACTGGCCAACATCGCCTCGACGATCCTCCTGCTCCTCGGATATGACCGGCCGGATGACTACCTGGAACCGCTTATCCGGATCACATAAGCTGTATTCAATATATCCCTGCCTCGATCCCGCCGGCGATTGTCTGTCCCAACTCGCTGCACCGTGCGAGGATCTCGTCCGTGACACCCCCCTGTGTACCTCTCGCGATCACGGGATCGTACACCTTCTTGAACTGGTAGCCGAGGGCGATACGCTCGATACTGCTTAAGGCCCCCGTCCCGTCGTTCCCCGCGCTGATAAAGACGACGTAGGGCTTTCTGAACACCTTCCCCTCCGCCGGATAGAAGGTGCGGTCAAAGAAGTCCTTGACGGCGCCCGACATATAGCCGAAATTCTCCGGGGTCCCGATCGCGAGACCGTCACAGGCGAGAAGGTCCTCCAGGGACGCCTCGCCGGCCCGTTTCAGAGTCACCTCCGTGTTCTCTATGCTGGCCGCCCCCTGCGCGACCGCCTCCGCCATCTTCTCGGTGTTTCCCGTCTGTGAATGGTATACTATCAGTATCGTGGGCATCACTCCTCCAGCGTATTCAACAAATCCCCGCCGTGTCTCTTACGGCCGCTCCTCCGTTTTCCTGTTCCTCCTCTTTTCCAGTTCCTCTTTTCTCAGTTCCGTGCGGAGGATCTTACCGACCTCGGTCTTGGGAAGCCGGTCGCGAAATTCCACCTCCGTCGGCAGCTTATAGGTAGCCAGTCTGCCCTTGCAGAATGCGATCATCTCCTCCTCGGTCGCCTCTTCTCCTTCCCTGAGGACCACAAAGACCTTGATGTTCTCCCCCCTCCGGGGATCGGGGATGCCGATGGCGCAGGCTTCCCGCACCTTCGGATTTTCATAGAAGACCTCATCCACATCGAGCGGATAGACGTTGTAGCCGCCCGATATGATCACCTCTTTTTTATGGTCCGTGATATAGAAATAACCGTCATCGTCCATAGTGGCGATGTCGCCGGTATAGCACCAGCCGTTTCTGAGGGTCTGTGCCGTTTCATCGGGCATGTTCCGGTATCCCTTCATGACCTGCGGCCCCTTGATGATCAGTTCTCCCGGCTCTCCTGCGGGCATGTCAGTCACACCCCCTTCGAGGTCGACGATCCGGCAGAGGGTGTCGGAGATGGGGACCCCGATGCTCCCCACCTTGCGCGCCCCGCGCGCGAAGGGATTGATGTGCGTGACGGGAGATGTTTCCGTCATCCCGAATCCCTCGACGATAACGGTCCCGGTGATCGCTTCAAAATCTCGCATGACCTCGATCGCAAAGGGAGCGCTCCCGGAGAAACAGCCATCGACACAGCTCATGTCCGTCTTCTTGATGTCGGGGTGGTTCAGCATCCCGATGTACATGGTCGGCACCATGACCACAAAGGAGGGCCTGAATTTTCGTATCGCCTCGAGGAGGGGTCCCGGCTGGGGTTTTGCGACGAGGATGTCGGCCCATCCCATATAGACGGAAAAGTTCATGGCGGTTGACAGGCCGAAGGCGTGGAAGAAGGGGAGCGCGCCCAGGGCCCTTCCCTTCCCCTTCACAAATGACGGGAACCACGCGGCCAGCTGCTGCACCTGGGTGCTCAGGTTGGCATGGGTGAGCATGACCCCCTTCGAAACTCCCGTGGTGCCTCCCGTGTACTGGTACATGGCCACGTCTTCAAAATCCAGCTGTACCGGGGGGGGATCGGGCGCATGCGCCTCTATGCACTCCTTCCATGTATAGACATCGGGCGCGGATTTCACATCCGCGGCACGCCTCTTTGACTTCGCTGTCAGGGAAAAGAGGATCCCGCGGGGAAAGGGAAGGTAATCCCCGATGGAGGTATAGACGATCTGCCTGATCTGTGTCTTCGGACGAAGATCGATCATCCGGTCCCCGAGGAGATCGATCGTCACGAGGAGCTTTGCACCGGAGTTGTTGAACTGATACCGCAGTTCGGCATCCGAATAGAGAGGGTTGGTCATGACCGCCACCCCCCCTATCTTTAATATGGCATAGTAGGCCGCGACGCAGGGGATCAGGTTGGGCATCAGGATCGCGACGGCGTCCCCCCGGCCGATCCCGAAGGAGGTCAGGCATGTCGCGAAACGGTCGATCATCTCCTTGAGGCCCCGGTACGCCACCGTATATCCCTCAAAGATAAGGGCCTCTCCGTCCGGAAACTCACGGGCCGACCGGTCGAGGATATCCGGCAGGCATACCCGCTCATAATCGATGCTCTCCGGAACCTCCGCCTGATAAACCCCCAGCCAGGGCTTCCCCTTATGCCCGATTGTCTGTTCTATCCCTTCCCGCTCCACTTCGGATCCCCGTATCACAAAACTGAACCATCTCCCGTTGTCTGGACCTCCGCCCTATATAAAAGGGGCTCCCGATCTCACGGTCGGGGGCCCCTGTATGTATCACACTGAAAAAGAACTATCGGCCGTTTAGGCGGGAGTCTCTGTCTCTTCTTCCTTCGGCTCCGCGGCCTCTTCCGGGACCGCTTCCGGGGCCTCCTCGACCTTCACCGCCTCCTCAAGCCCCATGGCTCCCCAGACGATCTCGGCGATATCGAGGGCTTCCATCTTCTCCTCCATCTGGCGATCCTTGATACCGTCGGCCATCATCGTGAGACAGAAGGGGCAGCCGACTGCGATCGTATCGGCCTGTGCCGCGATGGCCTGGTCGGCTCGCATATCGTTGATCCGCTCTCCGATATCCTCTTCCATCCACATCCTTCCGCCGCCGGCGCCGCAACAGAAACTCTTGGCATAGTTTCGATCCATCTCCGACAGCTTCAGACCGGGAACGGCCCTCAGGATCTTCCGCGGCTGTTCGTAGATATCGTTGTACCGACCCAGGAAGCAGGAATCATGATACGTAAATGTACCCTGAACCGGTTCCTTCAACTTGATCTTACCCTGGGCGATCAGGTCGGCGATGATCTCGGTGTGGTGGTAGACCTCGAAGTTGCCGCCGAAGTGCGGGTAGTCCTTCTTGATCATGTTGTACCCGTGCGGACAGGTACAGATGATCTTCTTCACGCCGTACCCGTTCATCACCTCGATGTTCATCTGTGCCAGGGTCTGGGAGAGGTACTCATTCCCGCCCCGCATGGCGGAATCCCCGCAGCAGGACTCTTCCCCGCCCAGGATACCGAAGCTGACACCGGCCTCCTTCAGGAGTTTGGCGAAGGCGATCGTCACCTTCTTCCCCCGGTCGTCAAAGGATCCGGCACATCCCACATAGAAGAGGTACTCCACATCCGGATCCTCGGCCAGTGCCTTGACACCCAGATCCTTCGCCCAGTCGGCCCGCAGGTGCGTCCCGATCCCCCAGGGGTTGGAGTTGTTCTCCATGTTCCGGTAAGTCAGCTGCAGCTCCGGAGAGAAGTCGGCCTCCATCAGCACCTTGTACTGACGCATCCCGGTGATCATCGGAACGTGCTCGTTGAATACCGGGCAGGCCTCCATACAGTACATGCAGTTCGTACAGGCCCACAGTTCGTGAAGATCGATAACCTCGCCCACCATCGCCTTCTCCGGTTCCGGTATCGCGGGCTCCTCTCCCTCCTTCACATCTTTCTTTGCCGCCATCACGACGGGAGCACGCTCCAGCCAGTATTCCTTGATATCCTGGTGCAGCTTCTTCGGGGAGAGGGGTTTGCCCGACAGGTAGGCGGGGCACCCATCCTGACACCGCCCGCATTTCAGACAGGCATCGGTGTTGAAGATCTGCTTCCAGGTGAAGTCTTCGAGCTGGCCGACACCGAACGACTCGGCATTCTCAAAGTCGGCAATCGGCTCGAGATATCCCGTCGGCTTGAGTGATTTCATATACTGGTTGGCCGGCGCGAGGACGATATGGATCAGCTTCGAGAAGGGCAGATACGCGATAAAGCCGAAGGCGAGAAATGCATGCAGCCACCACATCAGCTTGTGAAGGATCCTGACCGTGTCGTAACTGACCCCGGTCAGGGTCTTCGCGAAGGCGTATCCCACAAAAGACCATCCGCCCCACGTGTATCCGTCTATGTTGATATTCACATGCAGCCGGAACCCCTCGAGCAGGAACCCCGTCACGATGATGCCGCCGATGAGGAGCAGGATGATCGCATCGTCCGCCGTGGCGTCCGCCTTTCCCCGGTACCCGAGCCGATCCGGCTTCTGGACATATTTTCTCCAGACCGCCAGGACGACACCGGCAAGGACGGCCAGGCCGAATACCTCCATGATGAATGAAAATCCGAGGTAGAACCCTCCGTTAAAGAAGGGAACGAGGAAGGGGAGGTGGAAGTGGGTCGCGTCAAAGGCCGCGCCGAATATGAGGACAAAGAACCCAAAGAATATCAGGGCATGCATGATACCGGGGAATGCGTCCTTAAATGTCCTGATCTGCAACAGGCCGTTGAGCAGGAGGGACTTGATCCGCTGACCCGGGTTATCGGTCCTGTTTTCCGGCCGGCCGATCGCCTTCCACATCTGCCAACGCAGATAAAAACCATAGGCACATATCGCTATGGCAATCGCCGCAAAGAGAAAGAGTATCGGTTCGGATGGGAAGGGGGCATTCCAGAACACCTCTCTCCCCTCATTTCCTACAGAGTATACCTGTCCGCCGTGTGCCATGATGTATTGCCTCCATATACAAGATTCAGATTTCTAAACCTGGTGGTTCCGTAAAGCAGGGGAAGGGCCGTGATAGGTCCCCATCCGTTTACAAACCCACCAAGATCAAAGATCTCTGCACCGTCCGAATTGTCTCGATCAAAAAAACGGGGGTGGATATGGTATCCACCCCCGTTTCCCTGTTACAGGATCTTTTTCACTTCCGCCGTCAATTCGGGAACGACCTTGAAGAGATCGTCCACGATACCGTAGTCGGCCTTGGCGAATATCGGCGCTTCTTCATCCTTGTTGATGGCGACGATATATTTGGATGAGCTCATCCCGGCCAGATGCTGAATGGCCCCGGAGATGCCGCAGGCGACATACAGGTTCGGGGAGACCACCTTACCGGTCTGTCCCACCTGGTCGGTCTGGGGTTTCCACCCCGCGTCAACCGCCGCCCTCGAGGCGCCAACGGCCGCGCCGAGGAGATCAGCCAGATCTTCAAGGATCTTGTACTCGTCGGGACCCTTCATACCGCGCCCGCCGGAGATGATGATGTTCGCCTCCGTCAGTTCGATCTTGCCGCTCGCATCCTCCTGCGTCTCAAGCACCTTGGTCTTGAGGGCGTCCGCCGGGATACCAGCGTCAAACTTCACGACCTCGCCGGCCTTGGCATTCTCCACCATGGCAAAGACATTCGGCCGCAGGGACGCCATCTGGGGAAAGCTGTCGACGACCACTTCCGCGAAGGTCTTGCCCGCGTACATCGGCCTGACGGCAACCATTTTGCCGCCGTCAATCTTCAGATCCGTGCAGTCCGAAGCCATACCGGTGGCCAGTTTCCCGACCAGGGCCGCGGACAGGTCCTTTCCCTGAACCGACGCGCCCAGAAGCAGGATCGACGGATCATTTTCCTTCACAATCTTGGCAACCGCCGCGCTGTACGCATCGGTCGTATAATCGGCAAAGATGGCGTCATCCGCCACATATACCTTGTCCACACCGTATTTTGCCAGTTCCGGGGCGAGTCCCTCAACACCGGACCCTACCAGAACCGCACTTACCTCCTCGCCCAGCTCATCAGCAAGCTTTCTCGCCGCACTGGCAATCTCGAATGAAACCTTGCGAAGGGCGCCACCTCTCTGTTCAGCAACTATCCATACACCTTTTGCCATTTTTTTATCCTCCTCTTCCCTCCGGTTAAATTACCTTGGCCTCTTCCCTCAGCAACTTGGCCAGCTCAGCGGCCTTCACAGCCGGATCATCACCCCCGATGATCTTTCCTGGGGCCCTCTCCGGAGGGGGAGTCATCTTGATAACCTTCGCCTTCGGCTCAATGGATACACCGAGCGCCGCCGCGTCCTTCACGTCGACCGGTTTCTTCTTCGCCTTCATGATACCGGGGAGTGATGCGTACCGTGGCTCGTTCAATCCCTTCTGCGCGGTAATAACGCAGGGCATCGGGCTCTCTATGACAAGCTGTGCCCCTTCAATGGGTTTGATAGCCTTTACCTTGCCGTCCGCCACCTCAAGCCCGGTCACGATGGTGACCTGCGGAATCTCGAGCAGCTCGGCCAAAATGGAACCGACCTGAGCGGAGTCATCGTCGATCGCCCGCTGTCCGCAGAAGATGATATCGGGATTAATCTCCTTGATGGCGGCTGCCAGAGCGGCTGCCGTGTTGTACGCATCCGCCTCATCGATGGTGATATGAACCCCTTTTTCCGCTCCCATGGCCAGAGCGGTCCGGATCGTCTCCATCGCCCGCGCGGGACCGAGTGATACGATGGTTACCTCACCACCGTTCGCCTCTTTCAATTTCAGGGCCTCTTCGACACCGTACTCATCATAAGGATTCATGACCCACTTGATTCCGCCCTCTTCAATACCGGAGCCGTCCGCCTTCACCTTGATCAACGCCTCGGTATCAGGGACCTGTTTTACACATGCAACTATGTTCACAATTGCCTCCTTTCACCGATGGGCACGGATGCTCTCACTCCCCGCACCCACCTTTTGTTGTTTTTTCATATCCTTCCATCCTCTCCCCCACCAGCGGAGGAGAGGATGGATCAATATTCCTACAGGCGGTTCTTCACAATATCATCCACGACGGAGGGATCAGCCAGGGTCGAGGTGTCGCCCAGATCGTCGATCTCGCCGGCCGCGACCTTTTTCAAAATTCTGCGCATGATCTTTCCGCTCCTGGTCTTGGGAAGACCGTCCGCCCACTGTATCTTCTCGGGCGTGGCGATCGGTCCGATCTCCGTACGCACGTGAGCGACCAGTTCCTTCATCAGTTCAGGCGTCTTCTCAACACCGGTATTCAGGGTAACATAGGCGTAGATCGACTGACCCTTGAGTTCATGCGGATACCCCACAACAGCCGCCTCGGCAACCGTCGCATGTTTGACCAGGGCAGACTCGACCTCCGCCGTCCCCATCCGGTGACCGGAGACGTTGATAACGTCATCGATCCGACCCGTGATCTGGTAGTATCCGTCTTCATCCCTTCTCGCACCATCACCCGCCACATAGTAGCCGGGGAACTGCTCGAAATAGGTCTCCTTAAATCGCTGGGTATCGCCATAGATCCCTCTCGTGAGGCCGGGCCAGGGTTTCTTCATGCAGAGGGCACCCGACGCGACAGTATCCGTCAGCTCCTTCCCTTCATCGTCAAGGAGGACAGGCCATACACCCATGAAGGGTACCGTCGCCATCCCCGGTTTGATATCCGTCGAGCCCGGGAGGGGCGTAATCAGGATTCCACCCGTTTCTGACTGCCACCAGGTATCGACGATGGGGCACTCGCCGCGTCCGATGAGATTGTAGTACCAGTTCCACGCCTCGGGATTGATCGGCTCACCCACCGTGCCGAGTATCCTGAGCGAGGAGATGTCCGCACCCTTTACCCATTCGTCGCCCTCTTTGGCGATCGCGCGGATGGCCGTCGGAGCGGTGTAGAAGATATTGACCTTGTACTTCTCCACGATCTTCCAGAAACGGCTCATATCGGGGTAGTTCGGAACTCCTTCATACTGGATCGACGTGGCTCCATTGCACAGCGGCCCGTAAACGATGTAGCTGTGTCCCGTGACCCAGCCGATATCGGCGGTACACCAGTAGGAATCACCCTCCTGGTAGTCGAAGACCATCTTGTGCGTATATGCCACATACACGAGGTATCCCGCCGTGGTGTGCACAACACCCTTCGGCTTCCCGGTTGAACCCGACGTATAAAGGATAAAGAGGGGATCTTCCGCATCCATCCATTCCGGCTCGCAGCTGGCGTCAACCTTTGCCATCTCTTCATGCCACCAGAGATCTTTTCCTTCGATCCAGTCGCATTTGATCTTGTCGCCGACACGCTGCACGACAATGTTCTTCTCAATGGAGGGGCACTGCGCCACCGCCGCGTCCGCATTTGTCTTCTGGGGAACCGCCTTGGCCCCGCGGAATGTTCCGTCGCAGGTAACGAGAACCTTGGCCTGACTGTCCTGGATCCTGTCTTTCAGGGCATCCGCGGAAAATCCGCCGAAGACGATGCTGTGAACCGCGCCGATGCGCGTGCAGGCCAGCATGGAGATGACCAGTTCGGGAATCATCGGCAGATAGATAACGACCCTGTCGCCCTTTGTGACACCGTTTGCCTTGAGGACATTGGCGAATTTGCAGACTTCTTCATACAGCATCTTGTAGGTGTAGCCCTTCTCTTCGCCGGGCTCGTTGCCCTCCCACTGAATGGCTACCTGATCGCCCCGTTTCTCAAGGTGCCTGTCGAGACAGTTATAGGAGACATTCAGTTTGGCACCTTCAAAATATTTGATGAAGATGTCGCCTTTCCTGTGATCGAAGTTGTACTCCTCGACCTTGTCCCATTTCTTGAACCAGGTCACATATTCGTCCGCTATCTCGCCCCAGAAGCCCTCCGGATCGTCGATGGAACGCTTATAGAGCTTCTCGTATTCCTCCTTACCTTTGATATGGGCATTTTTCTTTATCCATTCAGGTACAGGATACACTGCCTTCAATGCTACCTTCTCTTCCGCCATTGCTTTGCTACCTCCATTTTGTTGTTTTCTGAAAATGTCTCGTTAGGGCTCAGTAATTCCACCATTTCCCCCGACCGGAGAAGCCCACCATCGTCCGGAATTTACCACCGGAAAGCAACCCAAGGTCAGAATATGACTAAAGGTCATTTAGCTGAGTGAAGTAATCAAAAAAAGGGATGTATGTCAAGGAAAAAAACTTGAGCTCCCCGACCGGAGAATTACACCTTGACAAATAGCTCGAATTATGGTGAAAGGAGCAGCTTACACATATCGAGAGAGGCTTTCACTGATGAAAAAGAACCTGACGAAATTGAGCAACATCAAAAGAAAAAGAACGCACGGCTTCCGCGCACGAATGGCAACACGATGGGGCAGACAGATATTGAACAGGAGAAGGGCGAAGGGAAGGAAACGGCTTGCAGTTTGACCCTCTGTACAGGGGGCAATGCCCATAGGGTGCCTTTCGGCGGCGGGGATGTACTCCGAATCGCATGAAAAAACAATCCTTCGGAAAAAACGAACGAGTACGCAAGAGGAGTCAGTACCTAGACATATACCGAAGGGGGGGGCGGGTTCACTCACACAATTTCATTGTCATACTCAGCCCCAATCCATCGGGGGAAAAGAGGCTTGGAGTAGCGGTCAGTAAAAAGGTAGGAAACGCGGCACAGAGAAACAGGATCAAACGCCTTATACGAGAGTTTTTCAGATTGAACAAAGACGGGTTGCCTGATTCAAAAGACATGGTAATCATAGCCAAAAAAGATGTCTCTTCGCTCAAGTACCAGGATGTATGCCTGGAGCTGGCGGATCTTTTGAGAAAAAAGTAATGCCCATGCGGATCTTGGAAGATGTATTCATCTCATGCATACGGTTTTACCAGGCAGCCATATCTCCCTATTTCCCTCAGCGGTGCCGTTTCTATCCTACCTGCTCTGAATATGCCATAACAGCCATTAAGCGCTATGGACCTTTCAGGGGAACCCTCCGCGGGTTTCTGCGCATACTCAGGTGCAATCCTTTCCATCCCGGTGGATACGATCCAGTAAAATAGCGAACCATGGAGGTCTTGAATGGACAAGAGGACATTGCTTGCCGTTGTCCTGTCATTGGCGTTATTGATGGGATACCAGTATTTTTTCCCGAATGCACGCCCCTTTACACCGAAGCCTGTTCAGCAAACCGGTGAAGCCCCGGCCCAGGGCCAGGTGAGCACTGGCGATCAGGCGCCGGCGAAGGCGCCGATCATGAAACGGCAAAAAGCACTGGTCACGAAAGACGAAGGCGAAGGGACCGGCAAGGACATTGTCGTAGAAGGGGCACTGTATACGGCCGTCTTCAATTCCCGGGGCGCGGGGCTCAAATCCTTCAAGCTGAAAGGGTACCGCAAGGATCTCGAAAAAGATGCACCGCTGGTAGAGATGGTCAACATCGGCGGCACTGCACACTATCCCCTTGCCGCAACCTTTCCGGAATCCAGCATCGATATTCCCGCCGATGTCCTCTACGAGGCGAGCGCCGACTCGGTCGACATTCCCGATGCCGCAGGGGCGAAGGAGTTGGTCTTTTCCTGGTCATATCCGGGGGCCCTGAGAGTGGACAAGGTCTATACCTTTTATCCCGACCGGTACGCCTTCGATCTTGAGGTCAGGGTGACCAACCTTTCAAACGATACCATCAGGGAGCAGGCCCTCCTCTCATGGAGGCAGTATGTCGATCCCGCGGACAAGGGGAGCAGATACAGTCACGTGGGGCCCATCTCATACGTAAAGGACAAGGTCGTCTCGGAGAAGATCAAGAACCTGGGGGAGAAAAAGTTCAGCGACCCGAATGTCTCATGGGGAGGATTTGAGACGAAATATTTCATAGCGGCCATGATACCGGAGCAGCCCTCCCTCACACGGTTTGCCGTCTCCAAGGACTCCGGCAATACGGTTTTTTCCGATCTCGAAGGACCGAAAACCATTATCCCGCCCGGTCAGTCGGGCGCGTTCCGGTATAGCCTGTATGTCGGCCCGAAGGAACACAGTCGGCTTCAGGTACAGGGTGTCGGCCTTGAAAACGCCATAGACTTCGGGTCGTGGGTCAAGTGGCTTGCCCTGCCGCTCCTCAAGGCACTCAAGTGGATCGTCACATATGTCCACAACTACGGCGTCGCGATCATCATCCTGACCATACTGGTAAAACTTATCTTCTGGCCGCTGGGGAATATCAGCTACCGATCGATGAAGGGGATGCAGAAACTCCAGCCTCAGATGAAGCAGCTTCAGGAAAAATACAAGGACGACAAGGCCAAACTGCAGCAGGAAACGATGGCCCTTTACAAAGCGAACAAGGTCAATCCGATGAGCGGGTGTCTCCCCATGCTGATCCAGCTCCCCGTCTTCTTCGGCCTGTACCGGGCACTGCTCTACTCGATAGAGCTGCGGCATGCCCCGTTCGTCTTCTGGATACAGGACCTGTCGGCCAAGGATCCGTACTACATCACCCCGATCATCATGGGCGCGACCATGTTTCTCCAGCAGAAGATGAGCCCCACACCGGGAGGAAACGAGATGCAGGCCAAGATGATGCTGTGGATGCCTGTCATCTTTACCTTTCTCTTCCTCAATTTCCCATCGGGGCTGGTCATCTACTGGCTGTTCAACAACATCCTGAGCATCGGGCAGCAGTACTATATCAACAGGCAGAGCTCCTGACGTGAGGTAACAGACATGAAAGATGTGTTAGAGATAGAAGGAAAGACCATAGACGAAGCCATACAAAAGGCCTGCGACGCATTTAACGTCCCGAGAGAAAAGCTGGATATAGAGATCCTGTCCGAAGGATCAACGGGATTTCTGGGAATCCTGGGGACAAAGATGGCCCGCATCAGGGCCAGGATTCTGTCCATCGATATCGACATGTACACCGAGGCGAAAGAAAAACCGTCGGGGAATGCCCCGGGTATATCGTCGGACACCTCGCACGATGAAGAAACCGCTCTCGAGGCAAAGGCCTTTGTCGAGGGGATGCTCTCGCGTATCGGGTTTGACTTCCCCGTCACGGTGAAACCGAACGGAGAAGACTATATCGCCCTCGACATTGAAGGTGACGGGGGCGGCCTGCTCATAGGGAGGGGGGGGCAAACCCTGGACGCCATACAGTACCTCACCAATAAGGTCCTGAACAAGAACGGAAACGGCGGAAAACGGATCATCCTGGATACGGAAAATTACCGGGAGAAGCGGGAGGAGAACCTGGCGGCCCTGGCCGCAAAACTGGGGGAAAAGGCCAAGAGGACGAAGAAGGCCGTCACGGTCAATCCGATGAATGCGCACGACCGCAGGATCATACACATGGCGCTGCAAAACGACAGGGATCTGACCACCCGCAGCCGTGGGGAGGGCACCTTCAGAAAGATCATCATCGTCCCCAAAAAAGGGAGCAAGCCGAAGTCCTGACACGGGGCGCCGAAAGTTATACGCCATGCTGGCACACGACGACACAATAGCGGCCATAGCCACGCCACCCGGTGTGGGGGGTATCGGTATTGTGAGGGTGAGCGGTCGGGACGCCGAGAAGATCTGCCATGCCCTGTTCCGATCACCAACCGTCGCGGGTCCTCTGAAAAGCCACCACCTCTACCACGGTGACATCATATCACCCACAACAGGCGAGCCTGTCGATGAGGTGCTGATCGCACTGATGCGGGGACCTCGTTCCTACACGGGGGAGGATGTCCTGGAGATACAGTGTCACGGCGGGAGCCTGATCCTGCAGGCCGTCCTGAACGAGGTCATCAAGGCGGGAGGCCGACCCGCCGAGCCGGGGGAGTTCACCAAGAGGGCCTACCTCAACGGTCGCATGGACCTTGCGCAGGCCGAAGCGGTCATGGACCTGATCACCGCACGGACAGATCGAGGCCGCGCCCTCGCCCTCACCGGGGTCAAGGGCGGCCTCTCGGAAACGTTACATGCCATTCGCTCCGATCTGATCGACCTCCTCTCCTCCCTGGAATCCGTGATAGACTTCAACGAAGAGGATATCTCCCCCGGATCCAGACCCATCGCACCCGGCGATATAGAGGATATCATCACCCGTATCAACGCCATCCTCGCGACCTACCGGGAGGGAAAGCTTTTCAGGGACGGCCTGACCGTGGTCATCACGGGGCGGCCCAACGTGGGAAAGTCGAGCCTCCTCAACCGGCTCCTCGGCGAGCGGCGCGCTATCGTCACCCCCACCCCGGGAACCACCCGGGACTTTATCGAAGAGACAGTCAATATCGGGGGGATCCCCGTCACCCTGACTGACACCGCGGGGGTCAGAAAGGCCGCCGAGGCCGTAGAAAAGGAGGGAATCGCCTTTGTATGGGAAAAGGTCCTGGCGGCAGACATCGTTATCATCCTGGTCGACGGGAGCGAACCCCTGACGGAGGAGGATATCGAGGTCATCGAGCGGAACCGGGAGAAGCGGGTTGTCCTGGCCGTCAACAAGTCGGACCTGCCGCACCGTGTAACCGATATCCGGCTCGGGGAACTGATGCCCGGCATGGAGCCGCTCTGGATATCCGCGAAATACGGCGACGGCATCCCCGACCTGCAGAAACGGATCCACACGCTCGCGGCAGAGGGAGGGACGGACACGGGATCGGACATCATCCTGGCCAACCTCCGGCACAAGGCCGCCCTCGAGGCGACCGTGGCATCCCTTGCGGCGGCACACGCCATCCTCTCCCGCGGCAACTTCCCGGAACTGGCCGCCTTCGACCTGAAAGAGGCCCTCGACCACCTGGGCGATATCGCAGGAGAGACGACGGCCGAAGATGTTCTTGATAGAATTTTCTCGCGATTCTGCGTCGGGAAGTGACGTGTTTATCGCCGTGCCACCGTCCGGCAGAGGATCGTACCACTTGACCGATACAAAGGAGCAATAATGCAGATGCGAATAGCTGTTGCCGGGTACGAGTTCATTGCACGAGCAGAGGATAGGGGCGCCCCCCGGACCTGGGCGGAATTTCAAAAACTGATGCCGTATCGGCAGAGACTCATTCATGCGCGATGGAGCGGAGAGGCCTGCTGGATTCCTCTGGGGGACTTCAAACTGGATGTCGGGACCGAGAATGCCACGAGTTATCCCGCGCCCGGTGAAATCCTGTTCTACCCCGGCGGCTTCAGTGAGGCAGAAATCCTCCTGCCGTATGGACCAACATGCTTTGCCAGCAAACTGGGGCAACTTGCCGGAAACCACTTCCTGACCATTATCCAGGGCCAGGAGCACCTGAAAAACCTGGGCAGGAAAGTCCTCTGGGAGGGCGCCCAGGACATCATATTCGAGGAAATCTGATGAAACAGCAAACCCCGCATGTCTTGCCGTCACACGTCTAAACGGACCGCAGTGGCATAGAGTATATCTTAAAGGACACAGGGTCATGGAGGAATACATCCACGAAGATCTGACCGAAGAGGTCCGTTCCATCTCCGGATACTATCTGCACCTCGAGGAAGGAACGATCTCCGTCAACGGACGGGATGTCCTGTATCTGGCGGGGATCGGGGTCGTGGACAACTCCTGTTGTGGCGCGGGGGGATTTCCGTTCGTCAGGGTCCCGGGCTATGTCCTCTCCTGGAAAGACAAGACAGACGCGGCGGGCCACGCCGTCAGCACGGTCGAACCGGTAACGAATCAGGCGGACAGGCACGAGATCAGCCGGCTCCTCGACCACAGATATCCCTACTCACAGATCAGCTTTTAGCCCCGCAAGACTATTGACTGAGCCGTGTAACTTCCCACGGTGCTGGCGGACCCGGGACGACGTGAAAGAGGGGGTGCGGGTCGGGGTGAGGAGCGGCCTGCAGACCGGCCAGCCACAACGGGGCGCGCAGGCGCAGCTTTTCCGCAAGGTGCGCCCATTCGTAGTCGAGCTGCCCGGACGCGACCTCGATCGGCTCGACAGGACCGGCCTGGAATATCTTTCCCGCGTCGAAACGATACCCCCGCCGCACGGCCTCGTCATGAATCCCCCGCAGGTAGACGCCGATCGACGCCACGGGCGAAGTGGTTTCACGGAAGCGGATCAACTGGGGATGGTGCACATATCCGCGTGTCCGTCCCCTCAACACCGCCTGCGCCAGGAGCGCCTCCCGCCAGAGGGCGACCAGACCCCGGGGGTCCAGGTATTTCGGATGCAGCGTCCAGAGTCGCATGGATCAGATTCGTGCTCTCTTCCCTGATGTATCCTCTGTTTGTTGGTTTCTTCCTGTTCTCAATACAACCATGGTCGACCGATTCGTTCGAGATTTCGTCCCACAATGATCGATCTGTTCAGTCGTTGATGAACCGGCGTTTCTGAATATCCGGCTAAACAAAAAGGCCAGAACCGCAACAGGTCCTGACCTTTTCTCATCTCAAGGTGCGTACCGCATAATTGTCTTATGCGCTCATGCCCTTTCGTTTTCTCATGAGGCCGACGATTCCCAGCATTCCTGCCCCGAGAAGAATCATAGTTGACGGTTCAGGAACGGGGGAACCCGCGCCGAGAAGACTGATTTTGCTGCTCCCTTCTCGCTCGCTCCCCTCGAGACCCACGCTGGTGAACCGGGCGGCAAAGAAGAAGCCCATATCATCTGCCTCACTGGTCAGGCTGTCGAGGGTAATAGCGCCCCCCTTGGTACTCATATAAAAACTGGCGGACTGAATGTCATCCGGGGTGATGCCCGGAGTACCGAACTCGATGCCCACATCGAACAAACCAGCCGGCACAATCGTATTGCCGCTGCCCGCTCTGTCGAGAGAATCATCGGATATCAGCACCTGTGTCAGGTGGGTTCCGAAAAAATCCGATGGTGCCAGCGCAGGAGCGAACGGATCAATATTAAAGAAAAATCCTCTTAAATCACCGATGTTCCCGGTTGTTCCGGAATCTACGGCGAGATCAAAGCGGAGATACCCGCTAAGGCTGGCGTCGTTGATGGTCAGGGTCATCTCCATCGGCTCGCCGGTAAACGACTGAAGATCATAGGAAATCATAGTCGCCTGAGCGGGATTCAGGAATAGCGCGACGAAAAGAACCGTACACAGGCTTGCAATATATCGTTTCTTCATAATTTCTCTCTTTTCAATTAGTTGTAGCCACATACCATACTTACAAGCTGAAACAGACCTCCACCGTCCGTTATCGCATTTTTCCGGGGGGTTCGTCCGGTCGCCAGGGCCCGTTCTTTTCAAGTTCAACGGCAGAATACAACAGATCTGCGTAGTATTATGATAGTGATAAAAACGAAAAGGACAATACGTAACCAATCTGATTTTGAGTAGTACTTTGTAACAGGAATTGGTACTAAATACGTATGAGCCGGGAGAGCTTTGATGACTTTAATACTCATACATTCGTACTAATGGAAGATGACCTGGACCGTGTCACGGAATAGCACGGTGCAATGAACGGTCCGTAACAATTTTTTCATGAGCCTGCCTTGAGAAGCTGCAGGTGTACACGCCAGACAGGCCGATCCATCCCCGAATGTTTACTCCTCCAGCCCTTCTATCAGGGCCATGACGTTGTGTCCCAGGACCCGGTGGTTGTAGCCTCCTTCCAGCAGGGCGAAACAGCCTCCGCCGCTCTTTCGGCTGGCGGCGCGGACCATGCGCCCCATCTCCCGGTAGTCATCGGTCGAAAGGGTGCCCCCCCAGTCTTCCAGGTGATTGTCAAAACCGGCCGAGATCCCGATGATATCGGCGTCGCCGGGAAGTATCTCTTCCACATTCCGAAGATAGGCGTTCGGATCGCGGTCCGACGGGTTGTATATCGTCACGTAGTCTGAGTGCCCTAAGATATTCACCGTACCATCGCCGAAGTGGAGATCGAAGTCGAGGATAAAGGCCTTCCGTATCTTCCCCTCCCTCTTCAGCTTCGATATGGCAATAGCCATGTTGTTGAAGAAGCAGAAGCCCCACGCCCTGTCCGCGGACGCGTGGTGTCCCGGGGGGCGTATCAGGGCGAAGGAGGGCTGTGAAAGTCCGGCAAAGGCGGCCTGGAT